>Ga0315290_10000241_pt1 | contig 34074 bp, 32 predicted proteins | sample YL17G12_0_MG_FD_203627 | JGI IMG/M metagenome (GOLD analysis project Ga0315290, IMG submission 203627) | Sediment microbial communities from Yellowstone Lake, YNP, Wyoming, USA - YL17G12_0 | ecosystem: Environmental > Aquatic > Freshwater > Lake > Sediment | place: USA: Wyoming | collected... | reverse complement strand
ATGACGAAGCCGACCATGAAGGCACACATGATCACCAGCAAACTGACGACCAAAGAGCAAACCACCATTCCACAGCCGGCACGCAACGCGTAATTCCGTGCTTCCCTACTTCTTGGCTGCTTTCGCGGCATGCTTGATCTTATCGCCGACCTCTTCTATCTTGTCGCCGACCTTCTTCGTCGCGTCGTCTTTGGCGTCGTTCGCGGCATCCTTGATCTTATTGCCGGCGTCTTCAATTTTCTCGCCGGCTTTTTTCACCGTATTGTCTATCGATTCGCCAACTTTCTCCGCAGTACCCTTCTTGTCGCAAGCCGCAAGTCCCGTGATGACAAAAATCATGACCATCGCCGCTGCAATTCCCGTATTGAACTTCATGGACTTTTTCCTCCAGTAAATTGAATAGCCGTGTAGTTTTCTTACGATTGTGCGAACCAGTCGGTTGCCCGCGGCGCTTGCGCCAAGTTCCATGCATCATGAGCCCAATCCGGAGATCGTGCCAATGGTTTTGGCCGGGGACGGCCCGCCCCATTCGACGTCAATCGTCTAGAATGGAGTGGTCTGTTTGACTCCGAGAATCCGCCATGCGCCTGCTCTTGATCCTGGTCGCCACTGCCCTGATGCCCCTCGCCGTGCACGCCTACGAGCCTGGTTCGCCCGAGGCCACAGAAATAAGCCGCTATACATTTTCCTGGCCCATGGGCGAAGGTATGCTCAAGCCGCGCGGCGCCAGCACGAAGGGCGCAGCGGTGACGCTGGACACGGAGCCGGCGGAAGAATGGAAACGCCTGCATGCAGCGAGCTTAAGCGATTTCGAGCGCGATCGTCGCGCGATCCTGGCTATGGCCGGCCCCTATCGCGTGAGTTTCGATTTCCTCGAAGTGGCGAGATTCGATCCGGCGCTCAAACCGGACGCGCCTTACCAGAGCTGGGGCACCGAGACTGTATTCGTAGCCGAAGACCGCGGGGATTTCATCGCCCTGCAGCATGTTCTGGTGATGCGCGTGCTGCAGCAGGACGGCAGCGAGAGCGAGCCCTTCGTCACCCGTCACTGGCGCCAGGAATGGCGATATGAGGCGGACGCCGCGCTGGCCTATCAGGGATCGAATACCTGGGCTCTGAGAAACATTCCGCAAGGCCGGCACCGCGGTGCTTGGGTGCAGTCGGTTTACCAGGTCGACGACTCGCCACGCTATGCCGCGAGTGGCCGCTGGCAGCACAGCGACAGTTTTTCGACCTGGATCAGCGATGAAACCTGGCGGCCGCTGCCGCGGCGCGAATGGAGCGTGCGCAACGACTATCAGGTTCTGCTGGGAACCAACCGCCACACCATCACGCCGACCGGGTGGATACAGGAGGAAAACAATTTGAAGCTGGCACTGGATGAAACCGGAAAACCGCGGGCAGCCATCCCCTATCTGGCGCGCGAATATGGTGTGGCCCGCTACCAGCGCATCCGAGGCTACGACTTCAGTGCGGGCAAGAACTATTTCGAAGAGACCGAGCCCTTCTGGGCCGAGGTCCGTGCCGCTTGGAAAGAACTCATCCGGCGCGACAGTCGGTTCACACTGAGAAAGCCAGTGGACCAGGGCCAGCTCTTCATTGCATTCTTCGAGTACGCGGAGCGGCTTGCCCACGGCCAGCCGTTCGTCGCGGAAGAGGCGCGGGTATTCATCGAGCAGACGTTGCGCCGGTCTTACCTCGCTCCGGCCTGAGGTTCCGGCGTCAAGTTCAGGTGGACGGGCGCCGCGGCCGATTGAAGTTGGTCGCTGCTGGCGGTGGGCGCCTGTTTCTGTGCAGTGTGCCGATAGGTAATGCCGTGCTCGATCGAGGGCTTGACGATCTCGAAATACGGCGAGATGTCGAAGTCGCGTGGCGAATACAGGCTGAAATGGCGAATCGTCAGCAGCTCGCGGTTGTGGTCATCCGCACCGGGGTCGTCGCGTCGCCGGATCATGTCGGGCAGGATCGGATAGGACACCGAATGAAACGCCTGCGCAATCAGGCTTGAGCAAATTGCCTTGGTCGGGTCGCCGCTGCCGAGGGCCATCATGCGCCGGCGCCAGCGCCTGGGCAGCGGGGGCGTGGGCAACAGATAGCGCGCGAGATCGATCAGATTCTTCAGATCGTACGTTTGGCCGAGGCGCGACACGGCGTACTCTACAACCCGTTTAGCATCCTCGGCGGTGAGCGCGACCGGACGGCAGATCCGTGTATGGAACGCCGCGTACGTGCTTAGCGCCACTGCCGTAACGCCGTTGACCATGTCCACCTCGACCAGAAACGGCTCTTCCTCGCCGTTACTGGCGGCATTCGGCATTGCACCGACGTACAGCGCGGCGTGCGACCAGGTGGACTGGGTCAGGTATTTGATCGCGTTGCTGATGCGGGTGTTGCCTTCGACCAGTAAAACGTCCCCGGGGCGCAACGTGGAGGCGAGCTGTTTGGCCGGCGACGTGGTCAGTGGCCGGTAATTGGCGACCGGCGCACTGAGATAGCGCGCGAGTGTCGTCCCAATCGATCTCGAAATACGACGCAGCATGTCTAGAGTCGCGAGTTGGCAGAAGCTTCCGCCACGTTGGACGCAGTTTCTTGCTTCCCGCCCTGGCGGGAGGGTTCATGGGTAGGGCTTGGAGGGTGAAGGCGGCGTTCGTTCTTCTTGCAGCAGCCGTTGATCGGGCGCCGCGTTACACGGCAGAGCCCCTTCTCAAAATACGGGACATCCGCGGGGATGAGCGCTGCCGGCGGGGCGCGATAGGGACTCATTGGGCCACTGCGGCCGCCGGCGCCTTCTGCTCGCCGCGCTGGAAGTCGGTAAAGAATTCCCAGATCATGCGGCTGGCATCCGGACCCTGCGGGTCGTTGAACTCATGCTCTGCGTTGCCCCCGCTCCAGGCATGGTCCAAGCCCTCCACCAGTACATGTCGCAGCAGAAGCATGTCCCCACGACGGTATTCGCGCATTTCGTAGGGGTAATGGTCTCCGTCATGCTCGCTGCTGGTGAACTGCGTTGACGCCTCGTTATCCCCGTCGGAAAGCCTGGCCATCGCCATGAACTGTTCGACCACCTGATCGGCGTTCACCGGATTGACCGTCTCATCCCTGCTGCCGTGGATGACCATTACAGGTACGAAAGCAAATTCCTTCTGCGCCACGGCCTGCCGAGCGGTATTCTCCGGCGAGGCACGCGACCCGTGCCTCATGGCCTTCGATGCTTCGGGGATCGATTCGGCTGCCCGATACATCAGTCCGGAATGCACGGCACACGCGGCGAAAAGATCCCCGTAGCAACTTGCCATGATGCTCGTCATCGCGCCGCCTGCGGAAAGCCCGGCGATGTACACGCGGCGCGGATCGACGCCGTACGCGTCGATGACTTCGCGCACCATCCCGGCGATCAGCGCCGCCTCACCGCCGGCCCGCTGTGCGGAGGAATCAAACCAGTTCCAGCAACGGTACAGGTTGGCCCACCGCCTCTGTTCCGGGTACAGCACCAGGAATCCCTGCTCGTCCGCAAGCTCGTTCATGCGCGTGCCGCTGGAAAATGTCACGGGGTCTTGCTTGCAGCCATGGAGCATCACCAGCAGCGGCCATGATTTCGCGGCGGCATATCTCCCCGGAAGGTACAGGTGATAACTGCGCTTTACGAGCGGGAGCGGGAAGTGAAAGAACCTGCGATACGGTTCGGCATGGCTGCCCTCCACCCATTGGCCCAATGGGCGGCCGCCAAGGCGCACGGCGAGCCGTCGGGCAAAGGAGGAGAACCTGGCCAGCCAGCGTCTAAGGATATTCCACATGGAGATTCGGATGCGAAGGATTCAGGCTGCGCAGCGCGTACACTTGCCTGAATATCCGGGTTGACATGCAGTTCATTCTCGCCAGAGTGTGTTGCATGTTCGCGGAGATCGGCAACGGCCTTGCTCTGAATTTATCGGCAATTGTTTGTTATTCTGAATGGTGCCGCGTCCGCGGCCGACGACGGCCGTCGCGTCCAGTGGCTTTTCACCGACATCACAGCGGACTCGTTCGACTGGATCAACCGGGGTCCGCCGACAACCGCAATAGCCGGAAAGTCCGAGGCGAATTCTTGCTGCACTGGAACGCGACGCGCCGACAGGCGCTACTTCCTGGCCAGATCCGCCGCCCGCCACAAGTACCAACTTGCCACCGTTCGGTAGGGCTTCCACTTCGCGCCGGGTTTTAGCAGGTCCTTTGGCGCCGGGAATTTGCGTCTGCCGAACGCGGCGGCGAAACCGGCACGAATGCCGTAGTCGTCCACGGGCAACACGTCGGGGCGGCCCAGCCGGGAGATGAGCAGCATTTCCACGGTCCAACGGCCGATGCCGCGCACCTGCGTGAGGCGCTCGATGAGTATCTCGTCGTCCATGCGATGCGCCTCCGCCAGCGTCGGAATTTCACCGGCCACGGCCTTGCGCGCGAGATCCCTGATCGACAGCAGCTTGGAATTCGACAGACCCGCGCCACGCAGCTTCTCGTCCGAGGTGCGCAGAATCTGCTCGGCTGTGAGCCCCTGCGCAACAGGGAACAATGCGCAGACCCGCGCAAAAATGGACGCGGCGGCCCTGCCGTTGAGTTGCTGGTAGACGATGGCTTCGGCGAGCGCCACGAAAATGCTCCGCGCTTGTCTGAGCCGCATGCGGAAGGGTCCGACCTTGTCGATCAATCTCATCAGCACCGGATCGGCGTCGCGCAGGTGTGCGACGGCGGCGACCGGATCGAAGCCGAACGCGCCGTCGCCCTCGAACAGCGCGCCCTGTCCGCTCGCCCGCGCGGCTTCGATCGACAGCATGCGCAGCTTGGTCGCGATGCCGCCGTTGGCGGAGAAGCCGCCGATCTTGCCGCTGGCCGCGAGCACCCGATGGCAGGGCACGACGATGGCGAACGGATTGCGGCCCAGCGCCTGTCCCACGGCGCGCGCCGAACTGCCTGGGCTCATTTGTTTCGCGATCTCGCCATACGAGAGCGTCGCACCCGCAGGAACAGCGCGGGCAGCGTCGTAAACGCGGCGATGGAAAGGCGGCACGTGATGCATGTCGAGCACGGCGGCGGACAGATCGGCTGCCTCGCCGGCCAATAGAGCGACGATGCCGTCGAGCGCACGCTGGATATCGGGCGGCGGCGAGGCCTCGACCGCGTCCGCATGACGCCGGAGCAAGCGGGCCAGGGTTTGCGCTTCGCGCGATTCGGGCAGTTGCACGCCAACGATGCCGCGCCCGCCCCAGGCGATGCCGCAGCGCCCGATGGCTGTGTCGAAGAGAGTGAAGCCGTGCGCCGTCATGATGCCGCGATCGTAGCACCTGGCGCGAACGCCCGGCTTGGAGGAAGTTGGCGTAGGTCAAGAACACCCACCGCAGATACCCTACGTGCGTATACCCTACGTGCGTATACCCTACGTGCGTATACCCTACGTGCGTAGCACGTCGGAGTACCCTTTTAGCACGTCGGAGTACCCTTTTAGCACGTCGGAGTACCTTTTTAGGCATAGATACCCTCTGTGGCGAGATCGGGTCTTCTTGAATCCTGCGGCAACCGTTGCTGAAACCAAAGCCTGCGGCTTTTTGCTAGGGTTGGACACGTCGTCGCCCCCGATCAGCGCGGATACGGACGCACCACCGGATGGGACGGCGATTACGACGGCGACGTCGCTTCCTTGCGCATGCTCAACCTGGTGCGGGACGTGATGAGCCTGGTCTCGGCACTGGGGTATCGATCCGTCGATGGCGTGTTCGGCCACGATGCCGGCTCGCACGTCGCGGCCTGGTGCTCGCTGGTTCGGGCGGATGTTTTCCGTTGCGTCGCCATGATGAGCGCACCGTTCGCCGGACCTCCGCCGCTGCCGTTCAACACGAACAGCGTGACCCGATTTTTCGCAGCCGTCGTCTATTGATGTTTCCACGATGCACGACAAGATTTCCGCATCCGGCTCTTTCCCTCACCCTCAGTCCCTACCCATGAACCTTCCCGCCCGCGCGGGGAGCACGACACTCCCTCCTGCTGCGCTTCAAGTGTTCCCTTGTCCCCCTGGTAGAAGGGCTGGGGATGACGGAGGTGTATGTCACGATTTAACCCAAATCCGACAGTTCATTCACCGCCAGGGACACCAGGGGCGCAAAGGAAGGCGATAGGCATGCCTGACCGAACTCACCTGAAGGGTGAAGGTGCCGCGGGATGCATTCATTTGTTTTCCTTGGGCACCGCCGACACGCCCTTGGCGTAGCCATCCGGGGCGGGAGGCGGTGCATCGGCGCACTTCCCGCAATCGGCCAACTACGTCGGTAACGTGTCCGTGTGCCTCCTGGCGTCCTTGGCGGTGCAACTGTTTTTCCAGGTTTAAGGAATCATCGATAGAAGCTGAAATCCGGGTCGAATTGGCAGCCCGGCTCGTATGATTTCCTCGGGACAGCATCCAGAGTTATCTGGCCAGATTGAAGAGACAGGACAGAACCGGGAAAGCAAGAAGCCGAAGCCAGTTGGTGGCTTCGGCTTCTTGAACGGACTAGCGCAGATTCAGCGTGATCGTTACGAAGCAATCACGCACCGGCAGCACCGGTAGCGCAAACATCAGTGCCATGGTCGTCACACGGCTCCGGAATCGGGTCATCCGCACCGTGCCTGGCCAACATCGCACCGGCAGCACCGGTAGCGCAAACATCAGTGCCATGGTCGTCACACGGCTCCGGAATCGGGTCATCCGCACCGTGCCTGGCCAGCAAGGTCGATGTCATTGGCGCGTTGTCAGGCAGGACAGGGATGGCGGCACTCGCGAGGCCAGCAATTGCAAGCAGGCCGCAAGCCACTGCCCACTTATTCATCTTCATCGTTTTCATTTTTTGGCTCCTTTATGGTGTGGTTCGTCAGTTGCGTCAGAAATTTATGTAGGATTATTTCCCCACACACTCCATAACGCAGTTTACGTGCCAAAGCATTAAGCAATTGTTATAGATGAATTAATGGATCGGTCTTCCTGAAAATAGTGGGGCAATTGGGGGACTAACCCCACCCACCCGAGGGATTTCCCCCACCGCGCACGGCTGATTAGCCCGTAGCGGACAAGCCGAACTTTTCGATCCGGTAGCGCAACGTATCCCGGGAGACGCCCAGAAGGCGCGCCGCCTGTGTGACGTTCCATTCGGTGGCGCGCAGGGCGCGCAGGAGAGTTTCTCGTTCTATCGTTTCGAGACTCAAGGGCGTCGCGCTTTTTGATGTTTCCACGACCATGTTCGCTGTCTGCGGGAACAACTGCAGATCAACCGACTCCACGACAAGACCGGATGCCATGAGTACGGCCTGCTCAATCACGTTGCGCAATTCCCGAACGTTGCCCGGCCAGTAATGCGCGCGCAGCAGATACTCCACTTCCGGAGAAAGCGTCAGCGGGCCTTTCCCGTATCGATGCGCATGCAGCGCAAGATAGTGCTTTGCCAGCATCAATACGTCATCGCCACGGTCGCGCAGCGCGGGCAGCGTCAGGTGGACGATACGCAGCCGGAAAAACAGGTCCGCACGGAACTTCCCCTCGCTCACCATCACGTCGAGAGGACGATGGGTCGCCGCAATGATCCGCACGTCCACGCGCAGGTCGCGCAGGCCGCCGAGCCTCCTGACGGTCTTGTCCTCCAGCAGCTTGAGAAGCTTGGACTGCAACCCCAGGTCCATGTCGCCGATCTCGTCGAGGAACAATGTCCCGCCGTCGGCAGTTTCCACCAATCCGAGCTTCCTGCCTTTCGCGTCGGTGAATGCGCCGCGCTCGTAGCCGAACAGTTCGGATTCCAGCAGATTGGGGGGGATCGAAGCGCAGTTGATTTCGATGAAAGGATGGTCGCCGCGGGCGCCGTCATAATGCAGCGCGCGCGCCACGAGTTCCTTGCCGGTCCCGGTCTCCCCGCTGATTAGGACCACCGGCGGCTCCTTGTCCTGCAGGTTCCGTTCCGCCAGCATGAGCCGGCGGATGCCATCCCGGAGCCGTTGCATCGGCGCCGACTCGCCGATCAGCTTGTCGAGTCCGCTTTCCCGCGCTTCCCGCGCCTGGTAATAAGCGAGTGCGCCGCTCTTTTTCTGCTCTCCGACGGCCTTGTCCAGAAGAAGCTTCAGCTTCGAGAGCGAGATCGGCTTGGTGAGGAAGTCGTACGCGCCCGCCTTCATGGCATCGACCGCGAGTTCTACCGTTCCGTGCCCGGTGAACATAATCACCTTGACCTGCGGATCGATGTTGCGTATCTGGGTGATCGCTTCGATTCCGTTCATGCCGGGCAGGTGAAAATCGAGCAGGACGACGTCCGGCTTGACCGACTCCATCTGGCGCAAGGCATCCTCGGCCGTGTACGCGAGGCTGACGTCGTATCCTGCCTTGCCGAGAAAGAGTTCCACGTTTCCCGCCAGCGTGCGCTCGTCCTCGACGACAAGAATCGAAAAGGCCATGGTCGGTCAGGCAACCGGCAGAACAATCTCTGCCCGGGTTCCGCCTCCCGGCAAGCTGATCAGGCTGATATGGCCGTGGAGTCGAAGGACGATGCGCCTCGCAAGCGGCAGCCCAACTCCGAGGCCGCGGGACTTGGTGGTATAAAAAGGCTTGAAAGCGGTTTCGAGCTGCTCCGGAGTCATGCCGGCGCCGTCATCTTCCACGCCAATCAGCACCTGAGCGCCATCCGGCGTCACGCTCGCATTGATGTTGAGCGTGCCCTTGTCCTCCATGGCTTCAATCGCGTTCGAAACCAGGCTGTGAATGACCTGTCCGAGAAGAAATGGGTCGCCAAGGACGGTGGGCAAATTAGCCGCAACGTCCACGCGGGTCGCTATGCTCCGCCTGTCCAGATCGATCGAAAAATGGCGCAGGCTCTCCGCAACGACAGCCTGGACGGACACCGGCTCGCCCTTTCCTTCGGCGGGGCGCGCGTAAACCAGGAGCTCCCTGACCCAGCCTTCCAGCCTGTCGACCTCCGAGATGATTTCCCCCGCCACTTCGTGGGCGCTTTTGCCGATGCCCTCGCGCATGATCTCGGCAGAAGAACGGATGGCAGCCAGCGGATTCCGGATACCGTGCGCAACGGCCGACCCCATCTCCCCGATCGCAGCAAGCGTTTCGGCTTCGACCAAGCGGTCCTGCTGAGTGCGTATGAGGTTGTCCGCGCGACGCATCAGGGGAAGCACGGCCAGATAAAACAGCACGCCCGCGCTCAATGCGCCTATCCATACGAAACGCTCGGCATCACGAATCGTGTCGTGCAGCAGCCGGGGCGCACGATAGAGTTCCATCACCCCGATCACACGTTCTCCACTGATATTCCGGATGGGAACGTACATTTCAATGAAATAGTCTGCCTCGGGGCCAAGGTTGACGTGCTCTGGCTTCGACTCGGCCCCGCCCTCTTCCTTCTCTTCGTGAATGTCCGGGCGCCCGGAAAGGGCGGCATTCAGTTCCGGGTTCGCGTCGCGCCCGAACGACCGTCCGATCAGAGCAGGGTCGCTAGACCATAATATCCGGCGATCGACGGAATAGATGTTGGTTCGGATCACGTCGGGCACCTGGAGGAGGTGGTGCAGAAAATCCTCCATGTAGCGCGACCGAAACTCGTCGTTTTTGATGAAATACTCTTCCGCGTGCTCGACATCCACGATGCTTTGGATGAACTGCATCGTCAGGATTCCTTCCTGACGCAGCATACGCTCCGTTATCATGCGAGACAGAAGAATGGCACACGCCAAGCTGAGCAATATGATCACGATAAATCCGACCACGCCGAACCATCGCGTCAGCTTGAAGACTCGGGGCATTGACGATTCCTGTCTGGCCATGTTCTGATCTTTTTGGGGGTCGACGAGTCACTCGCGGGTGACAGTTGCAGATCCGGGAAACCTACCACAGCGGTCCAGACAGCACAAATGCGCCATTTGGCGCAGCCCGACTCCCGGTAAGCGAGGGCCGCACCGAAAACTCGCAATCTTGCGCTTCGAGATCGTCGGGGTACGGATGCCGCTTTCGACAACGCAAGAGGAACAAACCAAAAAATGAAATCGATTGCCCCCATTGACGCAAGCATGCTGCCCAATGGCATCCGCGCCCGTTTCGTGAACGACGTCAACGGCCTGAGGATGCATATCCTCGAAGCTGGTTTCGAGGAAAAGAGCCGGCCCTGCTTGCTGCTGCTTCACGGCTTCCCGGAACTGGCCTATAGCTGGAGGAAGGTGATGTTGCCGCTTGCGGCGGCGGGTTATCACGTCGTCGCCCCCGATCAGCGCGGATACGGACGCACCACCGGATGGGACGGCGATTACGACGGCGACGTCGCTTCCTTCCGCATGCTCAACCTGGTGCGGGACGTGATGAGCCTGGTCTCGGCGCTGGGCTATCGATCCGTCGATGGCGTGTTCGGCCACGACGCCGGCTCGCACGTCGCGGCCTGGTGTTCGCTGATTCGGCCGGATATATTCCGCCGTGTCGCCATGATGAGCGCGCCGTTCGCCGGTCCGCCGGCGCTGCCGTTCAACACGGACAGCGAAGGCCCGGCGAAGCCCCCCGCCAGCAGTATTCACGACGACCTGGCGGCGCTGAAACGCCCGCGCAAGCACTACCAGTGGTACTACTCGACGCGCCCCGCCAACGACAACATGTGGAAATGCGCGCAGGGCGTCCACGCATTCATGCGCGCGTACTATCACCACAAGAGCGCGGACTGGCAGCAGAACCGGCCCTTCCCGCTCAAGTCCTGGACGGCAAGCGAGCTGGAGAAAATGCCGACTTACTACATCATGGATCTGAACGAGGGAATGGCCGGGACGGTGGCCGAGGAAATGCCGTCAGCGTCCGCGATCGCGGCGAACAAGTGGCTGCCCGACAAGGAGCTGGCAGTCTACGCGGAAGAGTACGGCCGCAACGGTTTTCAGGGCGGCCTGCAGTGGTACCGCTGCAACACCGGCGGCGCCAATACCGCGGAACTGCAACTGTTCTCCGGCCGCACCATCGACGTGCCTTCCTGTTTCATCGCCGGCAAGAGCGACTGGGGCACCTATCAGCGACCCGGCGGCGACATGATCAAGATGCAGAAGGACGCGGTAACGAACATGCTGGGCTGCCATCTGGTCGATGGCGCGGGACATTGGGTGCAGCAGGAACAGCCGGAAAAGGTGAGCGCGTTGCTCCTGGATTTCCTGAAACAGCAGGCTTGAAGATACGCCGCGGGGTGCTTCTCAGATCCGATCTTCGGCTTGTTTCAATGGTTCTCTACCGGACAACGAGCGGAGCGTGACAAACCTTCGTCGGCCGCAACGCCCTGTTATGCGGATCTGAGGCGACTGAGGTTAAGCTTCATGTACGTAACCTGTGGCAGCGGATTTGAATAATACGGCGTGGTCTCACGGAAGCCGAGCGAGCGGTAGAGAGCCTGAGCTGCCGCCATGGTCGAGAGGGTGTCCAGCAGCATCGTCTCGTAGCCCAGTTCCCGCGCTGCCTCGATGGATGCTTCAGCCAGCCGCGGGCCGACCCCTAAGCCACGAGCGATGGCCCTGACATAGAGCCGCTTCATCTCGCACGCGTTTTCAGACCATCGCCGGACGCCGACGCAGCCGACGATCTGCTCGTCGCCCCTTGCCAGCAACAGCCGGCCTGCGGGCGCCGCATACATCGTGCCGAGGTTTGCCAGCTCCGAGGAGAAGTCCTGGAAGCAGAGGTCGACGCCCAGCTCGCGCGCATACTCTTCGAACAACTCGCGCGCGATCGAAAAATCGCTCGCACTCTGCGCCGCCGCTATCTCTACCTTCATCTGCCCGCCTTGGTATCTGCCCGCCTTGGTCCGCACAACGCACACGGAATCGTGGCGAAATCGCGGGCCTGGTCGATGGCATAAATGGTATGGTCTCACGCACCCTCCGAGAAGGACCGAAATGCAATAGCATTCGGAGCGCGTGTACGAAATTGCGGCGTCGCCGAATCCAAAGGGTTTCTACAAGCTTGTGGACAGGGTAATCCGGGAAAACGGCAAGCTCGACTGCTTCGGAGAACCCACCGAGCCCGGGGTACCCGCTATCATCTTCATCCGCTTCGGCCCCTCGGGAAACAGCTTCGTGGCATGCGAGGCTGAGTCACCCGACAATTGCATCGGGCCGCTGCAGCGCATTCGCAGAAACGAGGTGTAGGTCAAGCGAGGGGTTTCAGCATCAATCCAGAATACGCAACAGGTTCGGAGCGGCGTTGTCCATGCGCAACTGCCTCTCCAGTTTCAGTGAAGAAAAAGAGAAAAAAATGATCCGCAGTGATTTGCTTGTGCAGGTGTTCGCGGCGCTCCTTTCGGCCTTCGCCCTTTGTTCGCCTTCTGTTGCGGCCGAATCAGCCTCGATCGGAAACATCAGGCATATCGTTGTCATTTACGCCGAGAACCGGAGTTTCGACAACTTGTACGCCATGTTCCCCGGCGCGAACGGCATTGCCAGTGCGCTGGCGAACTACATCCCGCAGGCGGACCACGACGGGACTGCGTTCGCAGTGCTGCCGCCGGTATGGGCCAACGAAAAGGATCTGAAGAGCCGGGAGACGGATCCGACTTTTCCCGCGACGCTCCCGAACCGCCCGTTCCGCATCGACGCGCCTCCGGTTAACAGTCCGCCGGACATCGAGACGCGCGACCTGGTCCATCGCTTCTATCAGCACAAGGAGCAGATCAACGAGGGCCGCAATGACCGCTTCGTGGCGATGTCGAACGCCGGCGCGCTGGTGATGGGCTACTACGACGGCTCCCGGCTGCCGATGTGGTCCGTCGCCCGCGAATTCACGCTCGCGGACAATTTCTTCATGGGCGCTTTTGGCGGCTCGTTCCTCAATCACTTCTGGCTGGTGTGCGCCTGCACTCCCGAATACCGGACTGCGCCGGGCGAAATCGTCGCGGTCGAAGACGCGGGCGGAAGGCTCGCGCGCCAGAAGGATTCGCCGAAGTCCGCGATGCAAGGGCCGGTCCTGCTGAAGGATGGCGCGGTGACGCCGGATGGATTTGCGGTAAATACGTTGCAGCCGCCGTATCAGCCGAGCGGGATTGCCCCGGCCGCCGGCGGCGACCCCGCACTGGCCGACCCCGGCAATCCTCGCCGGCTCCCGCCGCAGAGAATGAAGACCATCGCAGACACGCTTGCCGATGCGGGCATTTCCTGGGCCTGGTACGCAGGGAATTGGAAGCGGGCCCTGGCGGACCGCTCGGTCATCTACAACGCGAACGACGTGAACTTTCAGGCGCACCACCAAGTGTTCAATTATTTCGAGAAGTTCGCGCCGGGCACCGCGAACCGCGAGCGGTATCTGCGCGACGGGGAGGAATTTCTGGCGGCTATCGACGCCGGCACGCTACCGCAAGTCGCGTTCTACAAGCCGACCGCGAAGTTGAACGAGCACCCCGGCTACACGGACATCCTGTCGGGCGACAGGCATATCGCCGAGGTCATCGCGCGAATCCGCAACAACCCGAAGCTCTGGGGCGAAGTCGCGATCATCGTGACCTACGACGAAAACGGCGGATTCTGGGATCACGTCGCGCCTCCGCCCGGCGATCGATGGGGACCGGGAAGCCGGGTGCCGACGATCATCGTGTCGCCGTTCGCCCGCAAGGGCGCCGTGGATCACACCGCGTACGATACGACGTCGATTCTGAAATTCATCACCCTGCGCTTCAATCTGGAGCCGCTGCCGGGCGTGCGCGCGAATGCGGGCGACCTGACGAACGCCTTCGAATAACAACTACCGGGCAGCAGGTCTGGCGCGCCAAACGGGGCCGGCTTGCGCCGACCCCGTATTTCATTGCAGTTGCTGGATACCGGCAAGCAGCCATCCGCCCCGGCCCGCCACCGGCTTGCTCAGGTTCCAGACTTCCTCGAAAGGCGCGGCCTCCGCGTGGTTGTTCTCGCGCATCGAACCGAAGAAACGCACGCTGGCAAGATAGTCGGTCGGTCCGGTCTCGATGCCGAGCAGGGTCGCATCGAGGTTGACGACATCGGTCTTGCCGGCCGCGCCCTTGTCCTCGTCGAGTTGCATCTTGATTTCGGCGAACGCCTCGGGTGTGGTGAACTCGCGGATATCGGCCAGGTTCATCTCGTCCGACGCGGCCTGCATGCGGATGAAGTGCACCTTGGCATTGCGCAGGAATCCGGCCACGTCGAAATCCGCCGGCACGCCCCAGGGCGCGACCGCAGGTGCGGGTGCAGCGGTCGATGCGGAGAGCGGCGTGCCAAGCACGCTCACGTCCCCGCTGGACTTCACGGCCGGGGGCGCCGGTGTCGCGTAGGCGGGTTCCATGGAGCGCAGGGGAGCGGGCGAGGCGGCGCCGCGGCGAAGCATCCGCCAGATGAATACGCCCGCCACGATCAGCAGCCCGATCAGCAGCATGCTGCCCAGCCCCTCGGCGAATGCGCCACCGAGCCCGAAGTGAGACAACAGCGCGGCAATGCCCAGTCCGGCGGCCAGTCCGGCGATCGGACCCAGCCAGCGATTGCCGCCGGGTTGCGGTGTGGGCATGGCCGCGGGCGGTTGGCCGGAAGCGGGCGCCGCGGCAGTCTGCCTCGACGGCGAAGCGGCCTGCTGCTGGGTCACGGTGGAGGACTGCTTGCCGAAACTCCTGCCACCGCCGAGGCGCCGGGCGTCCGCGTCGTTCGCCGCCAGCGTCAAAGCGAAGAAGACCGCCGCGAGGGAGGTTGCCAGCGTGAAGCCCGAAAAACGCGCATTGCGAGAATTTGTCATAGGGAATCTTCGTGAAGGTAGCGAACCGGAATGGTCAAGATGGGGCCGGCGGTGCGGTTGCGCAAGTCCGACAGGCTCCTAGGGCAACGCCGAATTGAAAGTATATCCGTCTTGCCGATGACGCGTTGCGATCGGTTCGTGTCGGGATTGCGTCGGCCCCCGACGCGCACTATTGAGCCTTCCAATCAAATTCGCTTCCCTCATCCCCACCCTTCTAAACGGGTACTCCGGGCTGCGCCAGGGTATCCCGGAGGGAGAAGGGCTTTTGCCTCCCTCTCCCCCCGGGAGAGGGAACGAGGGTGAGGGAAGGATGTGTCATGAATTACGAAAAGATCAATAGAGTTCGCCAGGCTCGATCCAGTTGTGCAGGGACAGTCCACCATCGACGACGACGGTCGTGCCGGTAACGTAGGCGGAAAACCGATCGGCCAGAAGCGCCAGGGCCATGCCGGCAATTTCTTCTGGCGTTCCGAGTCGCCTCAGGCTGGTGCAGCGGGTCAGCCGCTCGATGCCTGCCCCGCTCGCATCGAAGCCCCCGCCCGGAACCGCTCCCGGCGCAATGGCATTGACGCGGATACCGTGAGGGCCCAGCGCCTTGGCCAACTCTTTGACCACCATGGTCTGGCCCGCCTTGGAGGCGCTGTAGTGAGGCAAATTGCGCGGGGAATCCGCATGCAACGAGGTGACGAACAGCATGCGGCCGTGCACGCCATTCGCCATCATCCTGCGCGCAATCCCACGCGCAAGCAGGAAGCCGGCGCGCACGTTCACCGAAAGCATCCGATCCCAGGTGTCGGCGCTGACGTTGAGGATGTTGTCAGCCTCCAGGCGCCGGGGACTCGCGGCATGCACGAAGATGGAAGGCGTGCCGAATTTGTCGAGGCTGCCCTTCAGGAGCGTCTCGGCCCCGTCGGGGGCGGCAAGATCGGCGGCCATGAAAATCGCGTCACAACCTTCCCGCCGCAACGCGGCCGCCGTTTCCTCGCCGCGCTGCGCGTCAATGTCGCTAAGCACAACGCGCGCGCCTTCCCTCGCTAGCGCGATCGCGATGCCGCGTCCGATGCCGGACGCCGCGCCGGTGACGAACGCCGTCTCCTGCGCGAGCAGCTTACTCTCCATGACGCTCTCCCTTGCCTGGTCGGGCGCAATGCCCTTGATCAAGGCTAATCCCTTTTTTCCCCACTACAAAGCAGGCATTCGCGCAAAACGTGATGCGGCGTTTTTAGTAGGGCCGTTGCCGATTGTCAAGAATTCGATTTCTTCAGGCTGCAAGCCGCGACAACTGGGTGACGCCAATCGGCGGCGTGGTCAACCATGGCACGACGAACATTCGCGCAGCAAGCCCTGCTTCAATTCTCTCCATCTGGCTGCGCTCCCCTTCGAGGCGTGCGCTCAACAGGGGATCGTCGGTCCCTGCCATGAGGATGCTCTTGTTGACGACCCATGCGTAAGGTTCGATATGCGCACGGCGCAAATCCTCCTGCAACGCCGCCGCCTGGGAGACGGGAATGATTTCCGGCAGGGTGACGACGATGATCCGCGTATAAGCCGGATCCTGCAGTCGCATCAATGGCGTAACGATGCGCCCGGCACCAGGGGCATCGAACTCGCGCACCATTTGCCGATGGTAGGCTCCGGCCGCATCCATCAGCAGCAACGTGTGTCCGGTCGGCGCGGTGTCCAGCACGACAAAAGCGCTGCGCGCTTCGCTGACAATGCGCGAGAACGCGTGGAACACGGCAACTTCTTCGGTACATGGCGAGCGCAAATCCTCGAGCAACAATGCCCGCCCCTGCGCGTCGAGATCGGCGGCCCGGGCGGACAGGATCTTGTCGACATAGCGCTGCGTTTCCGCTTTCGGGTCGATGCGATCCACGCGCAGGCCGGGCAACGACCCGTCGACCGTGACGGCAAGGTGCGCCGCCGGATCGGTGGTGCTCAGATGCACGGTCTTACCACGCTGCACGAGGCCGACCGCCAATGCCGCCGCAATGGTGGTCTTGCCGACACCCCCTTTGCCCATGACCATGATCAGCCCGCGCCCGGCGGATGCGAGTTCGTTTGCCAGTTGATCGATCCCCGCTGCGCTGGCTGTTGCACGTTTGAAGGGCTTTACATCGCGCGAAGGTGCCGCCGCCGCGATATCGAGCAGCGCCCGCAACGCCGGCAATCCGACCATGTCGAATGCCCGCAACGGCACTTCGTCCCGCGGCAATGCCCCCAGCGATTCGGGAAGGCGCGCCAGCACCTCCCGCCCGAGATCCTCGATCGAGCGCGCGACCGGGTCGTCCCGGTTGCCGGCACGAAACACGCCGTTGATTGCCAATCTCTGGTTGGCAAGACCGAGCGCCTTGAGATCCGCCGAGGTCCTCGCCGCCTCCGCAATGGCGCTGGCTTCCGGCCGCGCGACCAGAATGACCGTGGTGCTCGATGCATCGCCCAGAGCGGCGAGCGCGGCGTTGAATCGCGCCTCCTGCATTTTTAATCCGGAGTGCGGCCCCAGACATGAGGCGCCTCGATCGTTGCCCTGCAGAAAGCCGGTCCAGGCCTTCGGAAGGCTGAGAAGGCGCAGCGTGTGTCCGGTCGGCGCAGTATCAAAGATGATGTGATCGAAGCGTTCCGCATCGGCTGCCAGGAGCGCGGTGAATTCGTCAAACGCGGCAATCTCGGTGGTGCATGCGCCGGAAAGCTGTTCGCGAACGGCTGAACGCTCGGTATCGGACGCGCTCGCTTCCATCTGTGCCAGCACGCGCTGTCGATAGGCTTCAGCAGCCATTTCGGGATCGATGTTCAGGACCTGGAGGCCGGGCGCGCCCGGGACCGGCGTTGGCGTGTTGTGCAGCTCGACGTCAAGAATCTGATCCAGATTCGAGGCTGCATCCGTGCTGACGAGTAGCACGGACTTTCCGGCATCTGCGAGCGCGAGGGCCGTTGCAGCAGCCAGCGAAGTCTTCCCTACACCGCCTTTGCCTGTGAAGAACAGGTGGCGGGTGGGGTGGACCAGCAATCGCAATTCAATCATCTTGCCCATCCGCGTAAGGATCGTCGCGGCAGGTTTGCGGAATTTGGGTGCGAATTGCGTGGTCAGGTATGGCTAATTGCATGGCGGTGCTTTTCGGAGGGCAAGTGCCATTGCAAGGATCGCGGAAACAGGCTGACGGACCCGTTGCCTTACAAGGCCTGCCCGCATGCTGCCGAATAACGTTCTCGAGCCGGGAAATCTCTCTACTTGCCCTGCAGACGATAGAGGTACTCGGTTAGCGCAAGGATGCGGCTGCGAGCGGATGACTCGGTGTCGGACGGCGGATAATCCTCGAAGTAGACGGAACTTTGCGAACGCAAACTGTTGCCCCACACGGGCATATCGCGAGGCCCGTGCGTCCTGACCTCATGCCTTCCGTCGATGACCTGATATACGCGGTCAAAGGGAAAGACGCCGTTGTTGTTCCTCGCCAGTACCGTCAAATCAGGCACACCGCTTTTCAACTCTTCCTTCATGGGCCCATCGCCCCTTCCCCTGACACCGTGGCAGACGGCGCAGGCCACTTCGTATTCGCGCTTGCCGACATCGATCGGACCCGCGGCCAGTGCAATGGCGGGCGCAGCGACCATCACCGCCCCATAGATCGCGATAGCATGGAATTTCATTGAAGCCTTCATTCCGCCTCCCTCAGTCGTATCAAACAACGATACAGAATGGTGCCCGGTGATGAGTAGTTCGTCCGACCGGTTCACTCGCTTGCTCCGAGCGCAGCCTGAACTACCCGAATCAGAATATTCCCGGGCGCGTCAACGCAATTTGATCTAGCGCAAACAACCAGATCATCCCGCGCCGTTGCTGCCTTGCGGATACACGCTGGGCGACGGCTGGCGATGCTCCGGCACGTCGCAAATGAGCGCGGTGTCGCAATAAATGTCGGCGCCGATTTGCAACACCGGAGTGCGTCGGTAGCCGCCCGTCAGCGCCACCACATCGGGCTTGGGCATCAGGCGCGGGATGATCGCCGACTTCCACGCCCGTTTTTTGCAGCCGGGGACCAGGCGGATTTTTCCGGAAAACGGCGACATGGGGTACTGATGGAGGATCAAATCAGGCACAGGGGCTCCTTTCGGCGTTTAGCGTTCAGCCTTCGTATTGCAACACATGCATGCCCGCATTCCAGTCGCTTACGAACATCAGCCCATCCGGCGTAACGTACGCGTCGCAGGTCTTTGCCGCGAGCGACACGTTCGGCCGCGGGTCGATCAGCCGCTCGGGAGCCGGTGGTATCCAGTACGCAATCTCCTCCGGCGCGAAGGCGTCCTTGATGTCGAACACGCGCACTCCGGCGTTGTTATAGGTTGCGAAAATGATGTCCTCGCTGCGGAAGGACCCCGGCCGGTTCTCGTGCAGGTTGTGTGGGCCGAACACGCCCAGCGAGCAATAGTCGCGGTCTCTGGGTGTGGGCAACCTGGCGATGGACACGGGCTTCTCCGGCGCATGCACATCCACTATGAAGGTGTGAAACGTTCCCTTTTCGCATCGTTCGGCATTCGCCTCGTCCGCCACCACGGCAAGGCCGCGTCCCGGCAGCGGCAATGGCGTGTGCGTGCCGCCGGGGAAAGGCGGAGACCAGTTTATGTGCGACAGCAGCCTGGGGCTGGTCGGATCACTGATATCGTGGATCGTGAACCCGCCATCGCGCCACGCGGCATAGCCGCGATCGCCGGCGGTGATCATGTGATGCAAAGCGACGCGGCGGCCTTTGGACAGCGCCGATGGCTCGCCACCCGCCCGATGCATGCCGGGCAGCCACCAGCGCGACACGATCTCCGGCTTGGCAATGTCCTTCAGGTCGACGATGCACAGAACGTGATCCGTGTAGCCGTCGAAATGCGCGGAAACGAAAGCGTAGCGCCCTCCCGGCCACCATAGCCGGTTGACGCCGAAGCCGGGCATTTCGAGAAACGCGATCTCCCTCATTTGCGCGGGGCGCGAGATGTCATGGATGCTCAGGCCCGAACGGAATGTCTTGCGGTTGGTGAGGCTGTCGGCGAGCGTGTTCTCGAAATAGCCGCGCATGTTGTCGTAGGACTGCATCGCGACGATGTTCGCGCCGTTGGCGAGCAGCAGAAAATCGTCCGCGACCTGCAGGTGATGCGTGCGGGTGTTGACGCCTGCGGTGAAGAAGCCGACGGGCTTCAGGCGACGTGGCTCCGTGGCGTCGAGAATGGTCACACCGTCGCTGAACATGTGGCCGACATAGACATGGCGGCGATTGACCATGACCTGTACGCCATCCGGGCGGCCGCCCTGATCGCTATGCGACAAGTGGCGGATCCCGCGCCCGATGCCTTGCGGCGGAATTGGCACGTCCGCAGCAGGGCGGGATTCGGACGGTACGCACGCCAACGCACCCAGACCGATCAGACCCTTCAGATGCGCGCGCCGCGTCACCTTGGCCATTCTGTCTCGTATCGGTCTATCGACCATCCGGGTTGATGGAAGCCGCCGCGTAACCCTCTCGTCGCGGTCGCCAATGCGCGTCAACTTCGAACGCTGCGGTGAATCGTGATCGCAGGTTCACTGTCCACTCTCGATGGCGCGCTTCAAGCTCTCCAGCCCGGCCATGTAGATGCTGTTGTAAAAATCCGTCAGCGACTGGTCATCCTGCCCGGGCGGCGGTGGGTCTGTTGCGTAGGCCAGGCGTCTGAAGTGCGAGCTCCACTCGACGATGCTCGTCCCGTCGCCAGCGTCCGCGACGCTCAGGACCGGATAGTAGTCGGTCGCCCTGACTGCCCCGTCGACGTAGGTGTAGGCCATGCGCATGGCTTGCTGATCGTGATCCAGCAGCCGCTCGGTCACCTTCGTGCCGTCTCGTCGAGTGATCAGACGGATCGCGCCGACCTTGTTGTTAGCGCCAAGAACGATCTCGCTGCGCTCGACCAGCGGCAGCCAGCGCGGAGATCCGTTAAAGTCCCCGACCACCGCCCACACGGCCTGCGGCGGCGCGTTGATCCGGATCGACTGGCGCGCCGTAAGTCCGTTCGCTTCCGCGCCCAAGGCCTGAGCCGAAATGCATGTGAGCGCCGTCAACACACCTGCCCATACATTCTTCATCGCTTTCCTCCTCTCATTCCTGATGATACGGAAATAAATCGAGCCTGGCCGTTCGCAGTAACAGCAGTAAGTCTAGCGGGTTGAAGTCCCGTTCGGGGAGTTGTCCGTGCGCCCCGGTAGCTGAGGAAGCGGCGCCGTGGCAACACGGGGTCGTGAGTTTTCAAACAGCAAGAGAGCAGGCCGTAACGCGAAGTGAACCCATGAGTAGCCTCGTAAACAAAACTGGAGAAGCCGACCCTGTGGTCAGAAGGGGAAGGCCGTTGGATGGACGCTGGAATAACGGAAGTAGCGTCAATCGACTCCCGGGGTAGCAGGGTCGGCATGTGCTCGAAGATTTATTGCCCAGTGCTGGAGACCCGTGTGTGGGGGTGGGGAGGCCATCGACCGCTGCGTATAAGGAAACGAAAGCGCAGCCTCCCGCAACGGGAGTCGGAGGGGTTCATAGTACCGATTGAGTCCGCGGGACAACATAACCCCGGACGAGGGAAGGGACCCTGCTTTGTTTGTGCAACCGAAGGGCGGAGGATCAGGGGATTGCCATGTTGCTAGCCACCCCGGAGACGATCAGGACGCTACAGAGGAAGCTCTATGCCAAGAGCCAAGCCAGAAACCGTCTCTTGATCCGCGCTCCATGGTCGAGTGCGCAGGCGCGATATCCTCAATCGCGCTAACAAACGCAGGGCGGGAAAATGCGCATGCCTTGGCGTGAAGAACATCGGAAAGCCGTGCGCGGGAAAACCGCATGCCCGGTTTGATGAGGGAGGGCAGGCGCGAGCCTGTCCTCTACTCTACCCTTTAGCTCTCTGGCCCCTTTAGCTCTCTCGGTGCCCCACACCTTGACCCTTTTTTTGTAAAGACCCCGACCTCATTTTCAAGATCGGGGCACTAACGCGGTTACTTCATCAGATGCTGCCTGAACCAATTCAAGGCCGGTGTTGCTGACCGCTCAAAGCCAACGGTGTAAGCATCGAAATGCCCGCCAGCAATTATTTCAAGTTTTTTGGGTTCCATTGCCCTGCTGTAAGCCTCGATCGTAAGGTCAGTTGGGGTAAGCACATCATTTTCGGCAACAATCATCAGCAAGGGCGTTGGCGAAATCAGCTGAATACCCGCAGCGGGGTTGTATTCCAAAGCCAATTCCAAAGAGCGAACGGTCTGTTCGTTCTTCCAATTCGGAGCGCGGGTTTTGCCCGTTTTAATGAACCACTCGTATGAATCGGGCGTCGGAAGCGCTGAGGGCTTGCCCTGCTCATCGACTACAGGAAGGTAGCCCATTTTGCCTGTTTTATATTGCTCCATGCGATCAGCGGCCAGCCAAGCATGCAAACCTGGCCAATAATCATTACGCACCAGGCGCCTGAAATTCGCGACGGCATTGACTAATGGAACCTGCGCGACGACAGCTTTGACGCGCCGATCGTAAGCTCCCAAACGCAAGACATGTCCTCCACTATATGAAGAGCCCCAGATACCGATCTTGTCCGGGTTGACCATGGGCTGAAGTTGTGTCCAGGTAATTGCATTCTTATAGTCCTCAAGCTGCAACGCTGGATCGATATGCTGGCGTGGCTCACCTTCACTTGGGCCGAAATTACGATAATCAAAAACCGTCACAACAAAACCATTGCTGGCGAATTTCGCGGCATAATCGTCCAGATACATCTCTTTGACCGCGCTCCATCCATGCGCCATCACGATTGCTGGTCGCTTTTCCCCCTGGGTTAATCCGGTTGGGATGTATAGCCAGCCGGCCATATTTAGCCCATTGCTTTTGATTTGAATGTCCTGGCGAGAAAATTTGTCTGCTGCGAAAGACAATGGTCCAAACAATAGACCAAGCAGCATGACGACCGACAACATCACGTGCATTAATTTCTTCATCGTCCGTCTCCTCATTGTTGTTGATTGAAATAATGTATGTCACCGACTTGGTAACGGCAGAACCTACTCTTGTGGTGCACAAATACTCTAGTGTAGTGCTTCATCCTGTGTGGAACTTATGCGTCGAAAAAACTCCTTCCTCCGCCCCAGCAATCCACACGTTACTACTCAAAAGAAAAAGCATACAAGGCCGGGATGGGGGGCAAGTTTAGCGTGCACGCGCGGGATTCGCCCCCACCCTGACGCGCGGACACGTTACCGATGAAGTCGGCCGCTTGCGGGAAGCGCGTCTTAGCCCGGCCTCCCGCCCCGGATCGCTCCGCGAACGCCGTGTCAGCCGGGCCCTGCTGCGCTTCAAGTGTTCCCTTGTCCCCCGCCCGCAGGGGAGGGAATGTTCCGGTAATTCAGAAGCACTACACCAGCACAACGGCCAACGCAACGCCAACGGGTCAGGTCTTGCCATATAGCATTCATTTCCCACTGACCGCCCGGCTCATGGTGAAGTATTGGACTTCAAAGGCAGTAGCGCTCACAACACTGGGCAAGGGTTTCCAGCCAGGTTTCGCGGTCGGTGTCGTCGTGATAGATGTCCTCGCGCCGGTCGCCGCGCGAGGTGACGTGATAAAGACCGCCGGAGAGTTCCAGTCGCAGAGGGCGGGATATTGCCAGAGTCTACTGGGAGAGGATGCTATATCGCAAGATCTGACGCCTACCCGCTGTGGCGAGGGTATCTGTGTCCTCCGTGGTTCGCGCGTTAGGATCTAGAGAGCCGGCATCCGTCCGCTGAGCAGATATTCGATCAGCTCCGAAACCGGACGGATGGCCGAACCGAACGGCAACTTCTCCGAGCCGCGAAAGAACAATCCCTTCTTGACGTCGCCCTTGAGCGCGTCGGCGAGGCGCAGTTCGATGCAGAACTGTCCAATTTTCGCGATGCCGTTGCGCAGTCCGCACACGCTCAGGCACTCGAACCCGGGTACGCAGCGCCTCGGATCGTCCTTGGCGTGCGACTGGAGTCTGGTCTCACGCTGCAGGTAGTGCTTCAGCCATGGCGTGAGCACCGCGCGCGCGGGCAGGCCGGCAACGCTCATGAATGTGACGATATCCTCGGGCCTGGCCTCGGCGAGCACTTTCTTGAAATTGGAATGCGCATCGCCTTCCTCGGTCACCGCAAACGCCGTGCCGATCTGCACCGCCGAAGCACCGAGCGCGAGGAGGTCGCGAACCTGCTCATGCGTGTGAATGCCGCCGCCCACGATCAACGGAATGCGTTCGCCTTCGATCTGCAATTCCCTGAATTCTCCCTGCACCGCCTCCAGAACCCGTGGAAAATCGAAGCGCGGATCGTCGATCTCCTCGGTCTTGGTCGCGCCGAGGTGTCCGCCCGCGTAGCGCGGATGCTCGATCACGATGGCATCGGGCAGGCGGTTCTTGCGCATCCATTTCTTGACCACGATGTGGACGCCGCGCGCGTCAGACAGGATCGGAATCAGCGCGACATCGGGATAACCTGCTGCCATCTCCGGCAGGTCAAACGGCAGTCCCGCGCCCATTACGATCGCATGCGCGCCGCTGGCACAGGCCTGGCGGACATAAGCGACATGCCCGCTCACCGCTTTCATAACGTTCACCGCTATGGCGCCATGTCCCCCGGCGAGTGCCAGTGCCTGGCTCACTTCGCGATCGAGCGCAACCAGATTGATGCGATCGATGGTGGCCTTGTCGCGCGTGTTTTCAGACTGATCGAGGAGATCCGGATGATGGTGGCGCAGGTCGATGCACGCCACCGTGCCCATCGCGCCGGCACGCGCCACCGTACCCGCGAGCCGGTGAGCGGACACGCCCACGCCCATGCCTCCCTGGACGATGGGCAGCAACTCGCGCCCCTTGAGGCGCCAGCGGGACAAAGGGGTCAAGCGCATGGATTCGCTCCGGTTGCCGAAACTGCCAGCTTATACACGGCCACGGCCCTCCGGCCTTGACCAAGATCAAATCAAGGAGAAATAGCAGGCGCTTCAGACCCGGCTCAGCCGTCGAAGCTGCTGAGCTTTGCCATATCGAGGATGCTGACGCTGCGGCCGGCGACTTCGATCAGCCGGGCTTCGGTCAGTTCCTGAAGGACCCGAAAAAACAAAGGGGACGCGACCGAATGGCACTTACTTAACCCTTTTGCCCCCACCCCACCCCTCCCCCGCGCATTTCATGCGCAGAGGAGGGAGCCCAAGTCAGGAGCTTATTCCCATGGTCCTTTCCCCTGCGTCAGCGGGGGAGGACAGGATGGGGGCAAGAATGCGCAGGCAGAGTTCGCGCGCAACCCTCAAGTAAGTGCCATTCGGGACGCGACCCATTATTCCTCAGGTGAGAAAAACGGTAACGTCCCCTTTGGCCTCGCTATGTCCAGTTCAACGTCGACTGATCAGGCCAAACACCGCGCCAAGCCTGCGCCGGCGCCATCCGGGTCGTGCCACGTGCGCATAGTTGCGACCTGCGCATAGTGGCCGGTAGCTGTCCGCCCGCCGATAGTCGCAATCGACCCACTGAAGAGGTTCGCGTTAACCTTCGCACGTCATGAAAGTCGCGAGTCGTAATGTCGTTGACGCTTGCCGTTCTCGGCGTCATTCTCTGCCTCCTGGCGACGAAAGCAGGCTGCGGTGTGTCTCTTGCATCGCATCCCGCGGACAGCGTGCCGTTGTTTGGCTCTCGCCGCGAACGATAAGTGGCTGCAACATCTGCAATCGATTGCACGGTCAGCGAACTTGGGAGGAGACGGTTATGTCATCTGGTCTGGTGCGCACTGTAGTCGCAGCAATTCTCGCGTTCGCGTTTTCCAGCGCGCTCGCCGCGGACACGATCAAGGTCGCCTTTCTCGGGTCTTTGAGCGGTCCGTTCGCGCTGCAGGGCGAAGAGACCCTCAAGAATATCCAGGCTGCCGTGGACCTGGTCAATGCGCGCGGCGGCGTGCTCGATGGCCGCAAGCTGGAGATCGTTGCCTTCGACAACAAGGGCAATCCGCAGGAATCCCTGATCGTCCTCAAACAGGCGATCGACAAGGACATCCGTTTCGTCATTTCCGGCGTGTCGAACATCGCCCACGCGTTGAGCGATGCACTGGAGAAGCACAACGCGCGCGATCCGCGGAAGTCCGTGCTGTTCCTCGACTACGGGGCGCTCGATCCGGCGCTGACCGAGGCCAAATGCAGCTTCTGGCATTTCCGCTTCGAGTCGCACGCCGAGATGCAAGTCGGCGTGCTCACGGACTACGTGGCCCGGCGGGCGGCGGTGAAGAAGGTCTATCTCATCAACCAGGACTACGCCTACGGCCAGGCCGTGAGCCGGGTTTCGGCGGAAATGCTGGCGCGCAAACGGCCCGACGTCGAGGTCGTCGCGAACGAGTTCGTGCCGCTGGGCAAGGTGAAGGATTTCGCCCCCTACGTGGCCAAGATCCGCGCCTCCGGCGCCGACAGCGTGGTCACCGGGAGCTGGGGCAACGACCTGTCGCTGCTGATCAAGGCCGGCAACGAGGCGGGGCTGAACGTCAACTATTACACGCTGCTGGCCGCTTTCTTCGGCACGCCTTCCGCTATCGGCGCATCCGGCGTGGATCGGGTCAAGACCATCTATGCGTGGAACATCAATGCCGCCGACCCGGCCTGGGAAAAGACGCTGCTGGAATACAAGGCGAAGTACCGCAGCGTGACGAACATGGACTATCTGCCGGTATTCCGGGCCATGGAGATGCTGGCCTCGGCGACGATGAAGGCCGGCACGACCGATCCGCTGAGAGTGGCGTACGCAATGGAAGGGGCCAGATACGCCGGGCCGAGCGGGGAATCCTGGATGCGCGCGGAGGATCACCAGCTCATCGCGCCGATCTACGTGCTTGGCCTCGCCCGGGCCGGCACGGCGGGCGTGAAGCACGACGCGGAAGGAACCGGTCTGGGCTGGAAGGTCGAAGAGCTCATCGAGGCAACAGACACCATCCCCCCGATGCGGTGCAAAATGCAACGCCCGCCGCTGGTCAGGGATTGACCGGCCGGAAAAAAACCTGGCGCTTGCGCTCGACGATCTCGTAGTTGTGGTTGGGCACGACGATGAATTGCTCCACGCGGCTGCGCACCGACAGCCCGCGTTCGGTGTAGCCCTGCATGTGCTTGCGCAGATTGTCGAGAAACCATTTCTCGACTTTGCCGTGCCCCAACTCCAGCCGCTCGTTGCCGAGGAAGGCAAGCGGGATGACGCGGTGATAGCCGAGCAGGTCGTGGTCCAGCTGCAGGTATTCGAAACCGATCATTCCCTGCGCCAGCGGCAGCGCCTGCGCGTCTATCCTGGCGATGCCGCCTTCGTCGACCGGGATGCGCCACATCACCGTCTCCACGACCGGTGTCGATTCGGCGGCCAACAGCAGACAAACCGCGAGCACACCGGCAATCGCGAATGCGAACACCATGTCGCGCAGCCGCGCGACCGGACCGCCGTCGCCGAGATGCAGCGCGCGTGCCACCAGCGAGCCGAACGCGATCCAGCACATCAGCGCCACGCCGATGAACAGCTTCTGCAGCGGCCCGGCCGGCGCCCAGGCGCTCAACGCCATGACCCCGGAGACGCTCATCGTCACGAACGCCGCCAGCCCCAGACTGTCCCACGTCCAACGCGTCCAGCGCCACCACCTCGGCTGGCGCCGCAGGCGGATGAAATGCCATGCGCGCACCGCTAAAGGCAGTTCCAGGCTTTCGCCGCAGACCGCGCACTGGGCATCGCGCACAACCGTCTCGCGATGGCAGTGCGGACATTCCATGACCATGCTTTCTTCCAGCTTCAGCCGCGCGGAGATCATCTCCATGCACAGGCGTAACAGCGGCGCGAAGATGCGGTGGGCCAGCAGGAGGATTCCCGCCCAGTAGACCAGGCTCGCAACCGTGTCGAGCGAGGGACCGAGCGCTTGTTCGATGGCTTGAAACAGACTACTCAACATTGGACAGTGCTCCGCATCGTCAGGCCGGATCACATTATAGGGGGCGATTCAATCGGCATGCATGACGCCGATCGGCGACTGCGACCCGGCCGTGGTAACTTATCGTTTGCCTGCCCCCCTCACGGCAGGTTTTTACGGGAGTGCGTCATGAATCTGCTGGAATCCCTGAAAGAATATTCCGTCATCGTCGCCGACACCGGCGATATCGATGCCATCGCGCGGCTGCGCCCGCAGGATGCGACCACCAATCCGTCGCTGCTTTACCAGTCGGCGCAGAACCCGAAGTACCGCGCGCTGGTCGAAGACGCGCTCGCCTTCGGCATGCGCGCGAAGGGCGACCGGAAGAGCAAGGCCGCGGCAACAATGGCAAAGCTCGCGGTGAATTTCGGCTGCGAGATCCTCAAGCACGCCAAAGGCCGGGTCTCGACCGAAGTCGATGCGAATCTGTCGTTCGACGTCGATGGCAGCCTTGCCCGTGCGCATGCCCTGATCGCGCTTTACGCCCAGGCCGGGGTGGCGCGCGAGCGCGTGCTGATCAAGCTGGCCAGCACTTGGGAGGGCATCCGCGCCGCGGAAAAACTCGAGCGCGAAGGCATCCACTGCAACCTCACCTTGCTGTTCAGCTTCGCGCAGGCGGTCGCCTGCGCGGACGCGGGCGTGACGCTGATCTCGCCGTTCGTGGGCCGCATCTACGACTGGTACAAGAAAGAGCGCAAGGCCGACGACATTGCACCGCAGGACGATCCCGGCGTGCAATCGGTGACGCGCATTTACAATTACTACAAGAAATTCGGTTACCGCACGCAGGTCATGGGGGCGAGCTTCCGCAAAGTCGAACAGATTACCGGCCTCGCCGGCTGCGACTTGCTGACCATCAGCCCCGATCTGCTGGACAAGCTGGAGGGCACCGCCGGCGCACTCGAGCGCCGCCTGTCCGTCGCGGCGGCGAAGGCGGGCGCGGCGGAAAAAATCACCATGGACGAGCAGACCTTCCGCTGGATGCACAACGAGGATGCGATGGCCACCGACAAGCTGGCCGAGGGCATCCGGCGTTTCCACGTCGATGCCGGCAAGCTCGAAGAGTATGTGCTGGCGCTGGTGGAAAAAATCCAGGCCGCCTGAAAGGACGTGACGGTCGTGACGGCGTGACGGTCGTGTCCCCTTCGGGGGCGCAGGGCATTGTCAAGGAGATTAAAGTGCAAGACAAAAAATTACGGAAATCAGGGAAAGTAGAACTTACTGATGGCGTTCATAAAGTGTCGTCACGCCGTCACGCCGTCACGTTCGTCACGATCTCGCGTCGCAAGCAACCGCGATAATTTCCTCGTTACCGACAGCTTCACTGATTCTCACAAGACCAATCGATCTTTGCCGATGCGCTGGTTGAGCAACTCCGGGCCTCTCACGCCCGCATCGCCTCCCATGCTGTCGCCGCTGATGCTCGCGACGATGATGCTGACGGTGGCTATCGGACTGCCGGTGGACCGGTTCGGCGGCGTTACCGGCCAGCTCGCCGTCAGCATCTGGACCTGGGCGTTATTCCTGATTGTGCTCGCGCGGATCAACCAGCAACTGCGGTTGCCGCTGATGCTTTGCCTGGTGATCGCGACCGTCGGGGAATTCTGCCTGTCGCTGCTCTGGGGCCTGTACAGTTACTGGCTGCACAATATTCCTTTCTTCGTGCCACCCGGGCACGTGTTGTTGTTCGCGCTGGGCCTCACCTTCGCGCCGCGCCTGCCGCAATGGGCGCTTATCCTGGTTGCCGCTTTTGCGGCGGGCTATGGGGTGACGGCGTTCGTGACTTCCACTGACACCCTCAGCATCGCTCTGGCGATCCTGTTCCTGGTGTTCATCGGCTTCGGCAGCAACCGACGCCTGTATGCGACGATGTTCCTCATCTCCTTGTCAATGGAGTTGTACGGCACCTGGATCGGAAACTGGGTGTGGGCGCCGGAAGTTCCCGGCTTGCCGCTGACGAGCGCGAATCCGCCGCTGTGCGTGGGCGGGCTCTATTGCGCTCTCGATCTGTGCGTGGAGAATGCAGACCGCTTCTTGCGCAGATGCAGGCGCTCATCGGGGCCGGTCCTGGAGGCCGGCTCAACCGCATGATGCCGAATCCTTTTCAATACCTATTTTTCAGGTGCATCAGGCTTCCCTGACGGTAGCGACCTTCACGTGAGGCGTAAGACTCAAAAAGCACTTACCGCCAAGGACGCCAAGGAATACCGGGGGGTGGAAAACCGCAACGGAAGGATGACATGTCCCCCAATTCGGGCTCACAGAAGTTTGCCTCTGTAGCGTGCCTCGCCTTTGATCTTCCTTCGCGTCCTTGGCGTCCTTGGCGTCCTTGGCGGTGAATGTTTTTCTTGATGAGAGTGCTCTCGAGAGGTACTGCGTCGAATAAAGCGCGACAATCATTTTTTGGAGGAGAAGAAAATGGCAAAGAAGTTCGTCAATCCGCCGGGGATGAAACCCCTGGGCATGTACACGCAGGTGACCGTTGCGCAGGGCGGCAGCATCGCTTTCATCAGCGGCCAGGTCGCCGTCGACAGTCAGGGAAAAGTCGTCGGCGCCGGGGACATCCAGGCGCAGGCGGTGCAGGTGTTCGAGAACCTGAAGCTGGCCTTGGGCGGCATCGGCGCCACGTTCGAGGACGTGATCAAGTTCACCATCTACATCGTCGGTCTGACACAGGAAAAGCGCAAGGCCGTCATGAACGTGCGCGGCCGCTACATCTCGCACAAGAATCCGCCCGCGGCGACAATGGTCGGCGTGGACAAACTGGTCGAGCCCGAGTTGTTGCTGGAGATCGAGGCCGTTGTGGCCATCGACTGAGAAAGGCCGTGACATGGTGACGGTCGTGACGGCGTGACGATCGTCACGGATTTCTTGCATCAGGGTTGCAGATAGAATGAACAGACGCAGGGTATTGAAGATTGCCGGCGCAAGCGTTGTCGTGGCGGGCGGCGCACTCGCTTGGCGTGCTTTCGATCAGGGGGTTTTCAGCGCCGGCAGCGGCGCGGCCTATGCACCCTGGAAGAACTGGCAGGCCGACGATTCCCTGCGGCCCTTGCGACTGGTGCGCGCGGCGATCCTCGCCTCGAACCCCCATAATTCCCAGCCCTGGCGGTTTCGCGTCGCCGACAATGCGATCGATGTGTTCGCCGACGCCGGGCGCAACATCGGCGCGATCGATCCGTTCCTTCGCGAGATGACCGTGGGCATCGGCTGCGCGCTGGAGAATCTGCTCATCGCCGCCGCCAACGAGGGCTATGCCGCCGAGATATCGCTGCTGCCGGAACCGGGCAATCCCGCTCATGCCGCGCACATCGCGCTTGCGGCGGGGACAAAGATTGCGTCGCCGCTGTATGACGCGATTGCTTTGCGCCATACCAACCGCGGCCCCTACGAAGCCGGAAAGAGCGTGCCTGCCGAATTGCTGGACGGGCTCGCCGCGCTCGGTGCGGAATTGCCGGGCACGCGCGTGATCTGGTTCAACACGCCTGAAGCGCGGTCGCGGGTCGGCGGATTGATCGTGGCCGCCACCGAAGCGATCATTGCCGACCATCAACAGAGCGCTGACAGTGCGAAGTGGTTCCGTGCGAGTTGGCAGCAACTCCAGGAAATGCGCGATGGCATCACCCTCGATGCGCAAAGCCTGCCTGCATTAATCAATGTAGCCGCGAAAATCCTGCCGCCGCTGAGCCAGGAGTCGGCCGACCAGGCCTGGCTGCAGGCCACGCGCGAGCGGCATGTCGCGACCGCGGCCGCGTTCGGCCTCATCGTCGTGCTGAACGCACGTGACAACGCGATGCGCATCCGCGGCGGCAGGCTTTGGCAGCGCATGCATTTGTGGGCGACGACCAGGGGGCTGGCGGTGCAGCCGCTGAACCAGATGTGCGAACGCGCAGATCGCGAACTCCAGCTTGGCATCGAGCCGCACTTCGGCAAGGCCTTGCAGGAACTGGTAGGTGATGCCAACTCGCAAGCTCTGATGCCGTTCCGCATCGGCTATCCGACCGTGGAAGCGCGGCCGAGTCCGCGGCGCGACTTGAAATCCGTGCTCATGTGAATAGGCCGGGGGCGCGCGGCAAGCGGCGATAAACAGGGAGGAAACGATGCGGGAGATCAAGGCAACCCGTCCGAGCGGGCTGGAACACCTCGGCGGTTATTCGGATGTGTTGACAGTGCGCGGCGGCGCCAGGACGATCTATGTGGCCGGACAGACGGCATGGAGCGTGATGCACCGAGGTCCCGACCGCCCCAGTCTGCAGGCGCAGACCGTGGAATGCTTCGACAATGTCAAACGCTGTCTCGAAACCGCAGGTGCAAGCTTCGACGACGTGTTGAAGCTCACCATTTTCGTGGTCGGCTTGAACCGCGCCGGCCGCGATGTGATCGCAGAAGTGCGCGCCCGTTACGTGAACCTGGCGCATCCGCCTGCGTCCACCATGGTGGGCGTCGAAAGACTGGTCCTCGAAGGCCAACTGATCGAGGTCGAGGCCATTGCAGTGGTCGACTGAAACCATCGGTGCATGGCCCGCAGGACGATAAGGGACGATGGCGAGTGGGGCGCGTTCGAAAAAGCGGACGCGAGGCAACAGCTTGAAGGCTTTAACGCAGAGGTGCATTTAGGCGGCGACTGCGGCGGCCGTCAGGTAAGACCTGCTCTTCAGGGTTTGGCGTTTTTGTTATTGCGCGGGGTATACGGCATCATCAATCCAACGCTTTGTTTGTGAGCGCAATGCGAAGTGCTTGCGAGACAGGTTATGCAGGGCAATTATCCAAGTTAGGTGTCAATAGGTGCGACCGATGGACAGAAGAACCAAGGCCTCGCTGAACAGAGACAAAGCCGTTCATCTCAACGAGAGTTGGAGAGTGGGCGCGGCGCAGGCTCGCTATAGCGACGATGGGCATTGGTACGCAACACTCACCTTATTTCCAGCGGCCCTATTCGACGCAACCGGCTACGTTCTGTTTGCATCCGAAGCGGAGTATCGGACTTCGCCGCACATCCGGATTGGCAAACAAATTAGCGTCCGTAAGCCTGGCATTTCCGCTATTCCCGGCTACGTCCGAGTACTCGATCAAAACACACCGCAACGCGGCGACATAGACATTCACACCTTTGGAGCAAACGAGGGAAACAGGCAGTTGGTAGTGCACCTTGTGCGCGAGCGCAATCAAGCTTTGGTGCGAAGGAAGAAGAAGCTTGCTACCTCACTCCACTGTGAAGCCTGCCGGTTCTCTTTCAGTCACGCCTATGGTGACCAGGCGGCAGACTACTGCGAAGTTCATCACCTTGTGCCATTGGCTGAAGCTGAACAATCAACGAGAACGAAGATACAAGATCTCGCCATTCTATGTGCCAATTGCCACCGCGTCGTCCACTTGCGGAATCCACCGTATACGCTTGAGGAACTCAAAGAAATGCTCTCACATGCACACGGTAAACGGTCGGGGACATCGCCTCCTATCAATCCTCGCCCGACGTGACGCGCACGTTCTGCCGGCGTTGCGGGTCGACGTTGCAGTTCATCAGAGCTACGCGGCCGAATACATTCTCGCTAGCGCTCGGGACATTGGACGACGCCCCCAAGGGGCGACCGGCCATGCACATTTATGTCGAGTCGAAGGCGCCATGGATCGACATCAATGACGGCCAGCCGCAGCACGTAGGACATCCCTGAACCGCCGGCAAATACAGGAGGATCCAGGAGTGCCGCTGCTTCTGCATATGGACAGTCGCCTTTCCTTGCCGTATTCCCCCTGGCTGCTATTGCGGTATCGCGAATTGAGATATACAGTGCGTTTGTGCATGTCATCACCAGGAAACGGTTGAGGGAGTTCTCGGCCAAGCACAGGGACGCCGAAGCGCCGCTCGGTGTCTGGTACGCCATCGTATCCAGGACGGATTTTGATTCATTCGCTGATCTGAAGCAGGTCTTCCGGTCAGTGGATAAAGTGGGAAAGTTCACCGTCTTTGATATCGGTGGGAACAAATACAGATTGATCGCAGCTATTCATTACAACCGGAACAAGATGTACATCAGGCATGTGCTCACACACGCCGACTACGATCGCAGTACTTGGAAGGAATAGACATGTCCGCCACTGAAATGAAAGAGATCATGCAGGAGTATCGTCGGCTGCGTGCGGTCATCCCGTTGGGTAGCTTGCGCACGAAGAAGGAGTATGAGCGTGCGGTCGAAATGCTTGACGCGATTCTCGACGAGATCGGGGAGGACGAGAAGCATCCTATGGCGGAGCTTGCCGATGCGATCAGTGTTTTTGTCGAGAGATACGAGAACGAGAACATGGCACTACCGGCCGGAAAACCTTCCGAAGTATTGAAGTTTCTCATGCAGGAGCATCAGTTGCGGCAAAGCGATT
>Ga0315290_10000240_pt1 | contig 34094 bp, 31 predicted proteins | sample YL17G12_0_MG_FD_203627 | JGI IMG/M metagenome (GOLD analysis project Ga0315290, IMG submission 203627) | Sediment microbial communities from Yellowstone Lake, YNP, Wyoming, USA - YL17G12_0 | ecosystem: Environmental > Aquatic > Freshwater > Lake > Sediment | place: USA: Wyoming | collected... | reverse complement strand
CCTGGTGCACTTCGTATTCCGATGCGCCGGCGCGATAGGCAGCTGCGGCGGCGAGGTGGCCTCGCGCGCCCAGCCTTGATGCGCGCCGCAGGCACTCGACCTCGTAGGGCGTCTTGATCGCGCGCCCGAAGTGCAGGTGATCGAGCAGGCGCTGCTCGTTCGTACCTGCGAAGCCCCACGCGCCGAACTCGGCCTGCCATTCGCCGACGAACGCGAGCCGGTGGTCTGCGGTGGCGAGCAGGGCGCGCGCTTCCCCGGGATCGCGCACGACTCGCACGTCGAACTGGCTCACCCAGCCTGCCGTCGGCACGGCCGGCGGCTTGTGCCAGTAATCGGCCGGCTGATGGAATACCAGCAGCGGACGCTGGCCCGGCAGGTAGCGGATGAAGCTGTCGGGCGCATCCAGCAGCGGCGCCCAGTGAAGAAAGTGCGGGTTCGCCTGGTACGGGTATGCGTGGTCGTCGAGGAAATGATAGCGCGGGCGGCCCGAGAAAATGACCAGTCCGTCGCACCCGCTGGCCTGCAGCGCGGCGTCCGTGCGCAGTCGCACGGTCTCCAGGTGGGCGGCAAAGGCGTCGTCGAGGTTGGTGTCCATGGTGTTCGCGCCCGGGTCCTGCAGTGGAGGAGTGGGCAATCTTGCCCAAGCTTGCGTGTCGAAGCACGCCCAAAACGCTTCCCGGACTCGGTGTCGCCATTCACCGGCGGTCGACCATCGCTGCTCGCCTGCGGCGGGCTGTCGCCAATCAGAGACAGTTTATGGCGTTCCATGCTGGAGCCCGCGGCCTAGAATCCCATCCCGCGTATCCGGCGGATCTCAGCCTCGTGCTCGGTTGCAACCGGATGCTCAATTGTCGTTTCGTCCTCTCTACAGACTTTGGGGTACACATCCATGAATTCGAAGCTCGTACTCGCCGCCGCCCTGGCCGCCCTGGCCCTTGCTGGCTGCGCCAAGAAGGAAGAGGCCGTTGAGGCCACGCAGGAAGCTGCCTCGGACGCCGCTGCCGCTGCTGGCCAGGCTGCTGACGCCGCCACGGATGCCGCCGCTGCCGCTGGCGACGCCGCTGCCGCCGCTGCTACGGACGCCGCCGCCGCCACGGGCGACGCCGCCGCCGCCGCTGGCGCCGCCGTGACGGACGCCGCTGCTGGCGCCGTCGACGCGACCGGCCAGGCCGTCGAGAACGCCGGTGAGGCGATGCAGGACGCGGCCAAGAAGTAATCGGCCGCTCAGCGCAAGCTGATCAGGACAGGGCGGGCTCCGCAGGGAGTCCGCCCTGGCCCTCAGAGGGCTATTCGCTCCACGGGCTCCCGGCCCGGCACGCCCGCAGGAGGCTGGCCGCTAGCAGTGTCAGTCACGCTACGCGACGCTCGATCCTCGAATGACGACCGCGAGTGGATTCGCGCGGTCTACCGGGACTATCTGTACGAACTTTCCGCCTCCAAGACGGGCCTGTTCCCGGCTCTCGGGGAGTGGGATGCGCGCGAGAGCGAGTTTCTCGCCGGCTGGTTCGCAGACTCCAGCGCCTATCCTTTCGTCATCCTGCAATCCGGCGAACGCGTCGGGTTCGCGCTGGTGTCGCGGCCGGCCTTCACGGCCCGCCCGCGCGCCGATTTCCGCATGTCCGAATTTTTCATAGTGGGCAGCGCACGCCGACACGGCGTGGGTGCCAGCGCAGCTGCATTGCTGTTCCACCGCTTCGCCGGCGAATGGGAAGTGCTCGAGGACGAGCACAATCCGCCGGCCCTGTTGTTCTGGCGCCGTGTCATCGGCCGCCTGACGGGAGGCCGCTACGCGGAGACCCGCGTCGCCGGCGAAGTCCGTCACCGGTTTCGCATGGAATCCCGCCAGCCGCCCAGCCGGGCCTGAAGCACGCGCGCGAGGTACTGTCCGGTGTAGGAGCCCGCGGTCGCCGCGACGTCCTCCGGCGTGCCCGCCGCGACCAGCGAGCCGCCGCCGGCGCCGCCCTCCGGCCCCAGGTCGATCACCCAGTCCGCCGTCTTGATCACGTCGAGGTTGTGCTCGATGACGACGATGGTGTTGCCCTCGTCGCGCAGCCGCAGCAGCACGCCCAGCAACTGCTCGATGTCGTGGAAATGCAGGCCCGTCGTCGGCTCGTCGAGGATGTACAGCGTCCGGCCGGTGGAGCGCTTGGCGAGTTCGCGCGCGAGCTTGATGCGCTGCGCCTCGCCACCGGAAAGCGTGGTCGCGTTCTGGCCCAGCCGCACGTAGGAGAGTCCCACGTCGAGAAGCGTCTGCAGGCGCGACTGCAATGCCGGCACGCTGCGGAAGAAGACCGCGGCGTCCTCGATCGTCATCTCGAGGACTTCGTGGATGTTACGGCCCTTGTAGCGGATCTCGAGCGTCTCGCGGTTGTAGCGCATGCCCCGGCAAGCGTCGCAGGTGACGTAGGCGTCGGGCAGGAAATGCATCTCGACGCGGATGACGCCGTCGCCCTCGCACGCCTCGCAGCGCCCGCCGCGCACGTTGAAGCTGAAACGCCCCGGGTCGTAACCGCGGGCCCGGGCCTCCGGAACCTCCGCGAACAGTTCGCGCACGGGACCGAAGATCCCCGTGTAGGTCGCCGGGTTGGACCGCGGCGTGCGGCCGATCGGGGCCTGGTCGATGTCGATGACGCGATCGATGTGTTCGAGGCCCTCTACGGCACGACACGGCGACGGGTCCCCGTCGGATTCCTGCACGGACGTGGCGGCCTGCCGGTACAGCGTGTCGACGACCAGCGTGGACTTGCCGGATCCCGATACGCCGGTGACGCACGTCATCAGCCCCAGCGGGATCTCGACGGTCACGTTGCGCAGGTTGTTGCCGCGCGCCTCGACGATGCGCAGGCTCCGGCCCGGTTGCGCCGGCGTGCGCTGCAACGGGATCGCGATCACGCGCCGCCCGCTCAGGTACTGGCCCGTGAGGGATGCGGCGTTCGCACAGACTTCGTCCGGTGTGCCCTGCGCCACGATGCGCCCGCCATGGATTCCGGCGCCGGGCCCGAGGTCCACGACGTGGTCGGCGTGGCGTATCGCTTCCTCGTCGTGCTCGACCACGATCACCGTATTGCCGAGGTTGCGCAGGCGCACCAGCGTGTCGAGCAGCCGCTGGTTGTCGCGCTGGTGCAGCCCGATCGAGGGCTCGTCGAGGATGTACATCACGCCGACGAGGCCGGAGCCGATCTGGCTCGCGAGCCGGATGCGCTGCGCCTCGCCCCCCGACAGCGTCTCGGCGCTGCGGTCGAGCGACAGGTAGTCGAGCCCCACGTCGCTCAGGAACGTGAGGCGGTCGGAGACTTCGCGCACCAGGCGGCTCGCGATTTCGCCGCGCCAGCCCTCGAGTTTCAGGTCGGCGAAGAATCGCCGTGCATCCAGTATCGACATCGCGGCGATCTGGGGCAGAGCGCGCCCCGCCACGAACACGTTGCGAGCGGCAAGATTCAGCCGGCTGCCGCTGCAGTCGGCGCAGGCGCGCGTGCCTCGATACCTGGCCAGTTCCTCGCGCACCGTTGCGGATTCCGTCTCGCGGAACCGGCGCTCGAGGTTGGGCAGGATGCCTTCCCAGGAATGGGTGCGGCGGGTGCTCGCACCGCGGGCGTCGAAATAGCGGAACTCGATGCGCTCCTCGCCGCTGCCCCACAGCAGGACATGCCGCACGGCCTCCGGCAGGTCGTGCCACGGCGCCTCGATGTCGAAACGGAAGTGACGCGCGAGTGATTGGATCAACTGGAAGTAGTACGCGTTGCGGCGGTCCCAGCCGCGGATCGCGCCGCCCGCCAGCGACAGGCTCGGGTTCACGACGACGCGGCCGGGGTCGAAGAACTCCTGCACGCCGAGGCCGCCGCAGGTGCCGCACGCGCCGCTCGGGTTGTTGAACGAAAACAGCCGCGGCTCGAGTTCCGCGAGGCTGTAACCGCATACCGTGCAGGCGTAGCGGTTCGAGAAGACGATCGCCGGGCGCTCCGGATAGTCGTGAAACCCCACCCGCGCGACACCCTGCGCCAGCGTCAGTGCCGTCTCGAACGACTCGGCGAGGCGTTGCGCCGCGTCCGGGCGCACCTTCAGCCGGTCCACGACGGCGTCGATCGAGTGACGACGGCGCGGATCGAGCCGCGGCCGCTCGTCCAGTTCGACGAGCCTGCCGTCGATCATCGCCCGCACGAACCCCTGGCCGCGCAACTGGTCGAACACCTCCGCATGCTCGCCCTTGCGGTCCTGCACGACCGGCGCCAGCAGCAGCACGCCCGTGCCCTCGGGTAGCGCCAGCACGTTGTCCACCATCTGGCTCACCGACTGCGCCGCCAGCTCCTGCCCGTGTTCCGGGCAGCGCGGCACACCGGCGCGCGCGTAGAGCACGCGCAGATAGTCGTAGATCTCGGTGACCGTGCCCACGGTCGAGCGCGGGTTGTGGGACGTCGCTTTCTGCTCGATCGAGATGGCCGGGGAGAGGCCCTCGATGTGGTCGACGTCGGGCTTCTCCATCACCGACAGGAACTGCCGGGCGTAGGCGGAGAGTGATTCGACGTAGCGTCGCTGGCCCTCGGCGTAGATCGTGTCGAACGCAAGCGAGGACTTGCCGGACCCCGAGAGGCCGGTGATGACGATCAGCCGGTCGCGCGGCAGGTCGAGGTCGATACCCTGCAGGTTGTGCGTGCGGGCACCTCGGATACGTATGAAATCCATCGCGAAAGATCCGGCCACAAGCTGCGGGTGGGCAGCCTGCTAATATAGGCGGCGCCCAAGCCTCGAGGCAAAACCTATCCGCTCCCCCGATCCCGTGACCAGACCGGCCTTTTCCTCCCTGGAGCGCCGGTCGGTGGTCGCGCTGGCCGCGATCTACGCCACACGCATGCTCGGCTTGTTCCTGCCACTGCCGGTGCTGGCGCTCTACGCGCGCGGCTTGCCGGACTATTCCCCGCAACTGCTCGGCCTGGCCATGGGGGCCTACGGGCTCACCCAGGCCGTCATGCAGATCCCGTTCGGCAGCTGGTCCGATCGGATCGGCCGCAAACCATTGATCACGCTGGGCCTGGGGCTGTTTGCCGCGGGCTCGCTGCTCGGCTCGTTCGCGCACAGCGTCGCCTGGATCGCGGTGGCCCGTGCCGTCCAGGGGACGGGGGCGGTGTCGGCCGCGGTGACGGCGCTGGTCGCGGACCTCACCCGGCCAGAGGTGCGCACCCGCGCAATGGCCGTCATCGGCATGAGCATCGGGGCCTCGTTCGTCCTGGCGCTGGTGCTGGCGCCGGTGCTCGAGGCGAAATTCGGCATGACCGGCGTGTTCCTGGTGATGCTGGCGATGGCACTGACCGGCATCGCGCTGCTGCAATGGGCCGTTCCGGTCGAACCCCCCCGTACGGGCGGGAGCGAGGCCCGCACCCTGTCCGCGATGGCGGGGATCCTGGTCCGGCCGGCGCTCCTGCCGCTGTATTTCGGCATCTTCGCTCTGCACTTCATCATGACAGCCACTTTCCTGTCGGTGCCGCAGGCGCTCCAGGGCAGTCTGGGTATCCCGACGGCACAGCACTGGATGGTCTATCTGGGCGTCTTCGTCTGCTCGATTGCGGGTACGATTCCGCTGGTGCTCGGCACCGAGCGCAGCCGCCAGGGCCCCGGGATTTTCGTGTTTGCAGTCCTGCTGCTGGCGGGCGTGCAGGCTCTGCTCGGGCACGATCACGGCCATCTCTGGTGGGTGCTGGTGGCGCTGACCGTCTTTTTCGCCGCCTTCAATTACCTCGAGGCCCGCCTGCCGGCCCTGCTGACGCAGTCGGCCCAGGCGGGGGAGCGTGGCGCCGTGCTGGGGGTTTTCGCCACGGCACAGTTCCTTGGCGCCTTCCTGGGCGGGGCGATCGGCGGGCTGCTGCTCGGCCAGTTCGGGTTGTCGGGCGTGTTCTGGGGCAGCGCCGTCGTAGCTGGGCTCTGGGCGGTCATGGCCCGGCGCCAGGGCATGCCGCGCGCAAAATAGCCCGCAACCGGTCCATTCGCGGTTTCCGCGGGGATGCCCGGGTACCGTAAAATCCACCTCTTTCTCAACGGACGGGTCCCATGGCACGCGGCATCAACAAAGTCATCCTCGTCGGCAACCTCGGCAAGGATCCCGAGACCCGCTACATGCCGAACGGCAAGGCGGTCACCAATTTCTCCATCGCCACGTCCGAGAGCTGGAAGGACAAGCAGACGGGCGAGCAGCGCGAGCAGACGGAGTGGCACAACATCGTGATGTACGACCGCCTCGCCGAGATCGCCGCCGAGTACCTGCGCAAGGGTTCGCAGGTCTACGTCGAAGGCAAGCTGCGTACGCGCAAGTGGCAGGACAAGGAAGGCCGCGACCGGTACACCACCGAGATCAACGCCAACGAAATGCAGATGCTCGGCAGTCGCGGCGGCGCGGGCGGTGGCGCCGGCACCGAGTCGCGCGGGGAGCCGCGCATGGCGCCCGGTGGTGGTGGCGCCGGTGGTGCAAGTGGCGAGCGTGCTGCCGCGCCTGCGCGCCCGGCGGACGAAGGCAGCTTCGACGACGACATCCCGTTCTGAGCAGGCTGCAGCCCGTGCCTCGCGTCCACCTTCGCACCTTCGGTTGCCAGATGAACGAGTACGACTCTGCCCGCATGGCGGACGTACTGCGTGAGTCGGGCGGCTATCGGGCGACGGACGACCCGGCGCAGGCCGACCTGCTGCTGCTCAATACCTGTTCGGTCCGCGAAAAGGCCCAGGAGAAGGTGTTCTCCCTGCTCGGCCGCTGGCGCGAGTTGAAGCAGGAGCGGCCGCACGTGATCATCGGCGTGGGCGGCTGCGTGGCGAGCCAGGAGGGCGAGGCCATCACGGCGCGCGCGCCGTTCGTCGATCTCGTGTTCGGACCGCAGACCATTCATCGCCTGCCCGCGATGATTGCGTCCGTGCAGGCGCATGGCCGTGCCGTGGTGGACGTGAGCTTTCCGGAGATCGAGAAGTTCGACAACTTGCCCGCGCCGAGCGCCACCGGCGCTACGGCGTTCGTGTCGATCATGGAAGGCTGCAGCAAGTACTGCACGTTCTGCGTCGTGCCCTACACCCGCGGCGAGGAAGTGAGCCGTCCTCTCGCACAGGTGATCGCGGAAGTGCGCGGCCTCGCCGCACAGGGCGTCAGCGAAGTGACTCTGCTCGGCCAGAACGTCAACGCGTACCGCGGCACCCTGCGGACCGGCGGCTATGCCGATCTCGCCGCGCTCATCTATTTCGTGGCCGAGGTGTCGGGGATAGAACGCATCCGCTTCACGACCTCGCACCCGGTCGAGTTCCGCGACAGCCTGATCGACGCCTATCGCGACGTGCCGAAACTCGCCGGCTTCCTGCATCTGCCGGTGCAGAGCGGCTCCGACCGCATCCTGGCGCTGATGAAGCGCGGCCATACGATCCTCGAGTACAAGCAGAAGATCCGCCGCCTGCGCGAAGTGCGTCCGCACCTGAACCTGTCGACCGACATCATCGTGGGCTTCCCGGGAGAGACCGAGCGTGACTTCGAGGCCACCATGGATCTCGTCGCCGCAATGGGTTTCGACCAGAGCTTCAGTTTCATCTACAGCCGACGCCCGGGCACGCCTGCCGCGGCGCTGCCGGACGACGTGAGCTTTGAGACGAAGCAGGAGCGGCTGGCGCGGCTGCAGCAACGCCTCGATGCCCAGGCGCTGGCCATCGGCCGGGGCATGGTGGGCAGCGTCCAGCGCGTGCTGGTCGAACGCCCGGCCAAGCGCGATGCCCGGCAGCTCGCCGGGCGCACCGAGAACAATCGCTGGGTGAACTTCGACGGGTCGCCGGCGTTGATCAATCGCTTCGTGGACGTCCTGGTCACCGAAGCGATGCCGAACTCCCTGCGTGGCCGGCTGGCCGAGCGCGAACGGAGCATCGCTTGAGCGACCCCGTCGCGGTGCGCGAAATCTCCCTCGTGGCGGCGGACAACGCGCGGCTCGCCAATTTCGCGGGACCGATGGAACAGAACCTGCGGCATGTCGAGGAGCGCCTCGGCGTCGAGGTGCGTCGTCGCGGTCACGAGCTGCAGGTGTTCGGGCCACCGCAGCCCGCGGCGAATGCGGAGTCCGTACTGCGCCGCATGTTCGAGCTTTCCGGCAGCGAGACGATGTCGCCGGAGCGGGTGCACCTGTGCGTGCAGGAGCTCGGCTTTCCACGGCCGGACGCACCCGCGGAGTCAGGCGGCACGTCCGAAGTCGTCGTGCACACGCAGCGCGGCGGGATCCGCGGGCGCGGCGCGAACCAGCGGCAGTACCTCGACAGCATCCGCAGCCACGACCTCACCTTCGGCATCGGCCCCGCCGGCACGGGCAAGACCTATCTCGCCGTCGCCAGCGCCGTCGAAGCGCTGCACTCGGGCAGCGTGCGGCGCATCGTGCTGGTACGGCCGGCGGTGGAGGCGGGCGAACGTCTCGGCTTCCTGCCCGGGGATCTCGCGCAGAAAGTCGATCCGTACCTGCGGCCGATGTACGACGCGCTCTACGAGATGATGGGTTTCGACCGGGTCGCTCGCAACGTCGAGCGGCAGATCATCGAAGTGGCGCCGCTCGCCTTCATGCGCGGCCGCTCGCTGAACGATTCGTTCATCATCCTGGACGAGGCGCAGAACACGACCATCGAGCAGATGAAGATGTTCCTCACGCGCCTCGGGTTCGGCTCGAAAGCGGTCGTGACCGGCGACATCACGCAGGTCGACCTGCCGCGCCAGCAGCGCTCCGGCCTGCGCCACGCGATCGAAGTGCTGCGCGGGGTGCAGGGCGTCGCGTTCACGTTCTTCAACGCGCTCGACGTGGTGCGCCATCCGCTCGTGCAGCGCATAGTGCAGGCGTACGAACGCGAATCGGGCGAAGCGGGGCCCGCCGCGTGAAGCCTCCCCCGGCAAACCCGTCGCGGCTGCGCGTGTCACTGCAGATTGCGGCGCGCCGGCCCTGGGTGCCGACGGCGCCGGCCCTGCGCAGGTGGTCGCGCGCGGCGCACGCGGCGGGGCTTGCGGCACTCACCCGGAAAGCCCGGTGCGCCTTTCCGTCCGAGCAGGCTGCCGTCTGCATTCGCATCGCCGGCACGGTCGAGAGCCGCCGCCTCGACCGCGATTATCGCGGCAAGGACAAGCCGACGAACGTCCTGTCCTTCCCGGCGTCGCCCGTGGAACGCTCGAGCGGAGGCGCCATCGGCGATCTGGTGATCTGCGCGCCGGTGGTCGCCGCCGAGGCGCGCGAGCAGGGCAAGGCGCTCGCGGCGCACTGGGCGCACATGGTCGTGCACGGCACGCTGCACCTGCTCGGTTTCGATCACGCCAGCGCGCGGCACGCGCGCGTCATGGAGCGCCTCGAAGTGGAAATCCTGAGCGGATTCGGGTATTCGGATCCGTACCTGCCGGTCACCCGTTGCCCCGCATGAGCGCCGCTCGACCTGGTCCTGCCGGAAGCTGGCTGCGACGCCTCGTCGAGTCGCTCTCGGGCGAGCCGCGCGACCTCGAGCAGCTCACCGACATGCTCGCGGAGGCCCGCGACCGCGGCCTGATCGACGCTGACGTGCTGGCCATGCTCGAGGGCGTGCTGCAAGTCTCCGAGATCCAGGTGCGCGACGTCATGGTGCCGCGCTCGCAGATGGTCGTGGTGCGCCGCGACGACCCGCCCGAGAAGATCCTCCCCGCCGTGGTCGAGTCCGGCCACTCGCGATTCCCGGTGGTGGGCGAGGACCGCGACGAGGTCGCCGGCATCCTGCTGGCCAAGGACCTGCTGCGTTACTTCGCCGAGGGCGGCGCAGGCAATTTCGACATTCGCGAATGCCTGCGGCCCGCCGTGTTCATCCCTGAGAGCAAGCGCCTCAACGTGCTCCTCAAGGAATTCCGCGTCAGCCACAATCACATGGCGATCGTGGTCGACGAGTACGGTGGCGTCTCCGGGCTGCTCACGATCGAGGACCTGCTCGAACAGATCGTCGGCGACATCGGCGACGAGTACGACATTGACGAGGCCGAGGTCATTCGCAAGGACGGCGAGCGCACGTTCACCGTGCCCGCGCTGACACGCATCGAGGACTTCAACGCGGCGTTTGGCACGCGCTTCACGAACGACGAGTTCGACACGATCGGCGGGCTGGTGCTGCACGAACTTGGCCGCATGCCGCGGCGCGGCGAGGCCATCGAAATCGGCGGTCTCGAGCTGAAAGTCATCCGGTCGGATCGGCGCCGGATCGAAAGCCTGCGTGTCACGACGCCACGCGACGTCGAACTGCGCCCGGCCGAAGGACGCTGAGCCAATGGCCACGATCGAAGCCTTTGCGGCCCGCTGGGGCCGCGCCCTCGCCCTGCCGCTCGGGGCCCTGCTGGCCGCTGCATTCGCGCCGGCAGGTCTCGCCGTACTCGCCATCGCCTGCCCCGCGTGCCTGTTCCTGCTGTGGCAGGGGGCGGCGCCGCGCGAATCCGCCTGGCGCGGCTTTCTCTTTACGGCGGGCACGTTCCTGGCGGGAACGTACTGGCTCTACCACAGCATTCATCTGGTCGGGCAGGCGCCGGTATGGATCGCGCTGTTCCTCATGCTCGGTCTCGTGTCGATCATGGGGGCCTACTCCGCGGCCCTGGGATATGCGCTGGCGCTATGGGCGCCGGCGCGCGGCATCCTGCGCTGGATGCTGCTGCTGCCTGCCGCGTGGGTTCTGGCGGAGTGGTTGCGCGGGTGGCTCCTGAGCGGCTTCCCCTGGCTCGCGCTCGGCTACAGCCAGCTCGAGACACCGCTCAGCGGCTATGCGCCGGTGCTCGGTGTCTACGGCGTCAGCCTCGCCGCGGCGGTCACCGGTGGCGCGCTCGTCGCGGCACTGCTGGGCGACGCGCGTGAACGCCGGGCCGCGGCCGGCGTCGTGGTCGCGCTCTGGGCTGGCGGCGCATTGCTCGGACGGGTCGAATGGACGCAGCCCGCCGGACGCAGCGTTACCGTCGCGCTGGTGCAGGGCGCGGTGCCGCAGTCGATGAAGTGGCAGGCGGGCGAGCGCGAACGCACGATGCGGTTGTACGCGGGCCTCACCGCGCCGCACCTCGGAGCGCAGATCATCGTGTGGCCCGAGTCGGCGATCCCGGCGCTCGAGAGCGACATCCGCGATTACCTCGACAACGTGCGCTCGGCAGCCGCGGCACGTGGTTCCGCCGTGATCATGGGACTGGTGCGTCGCGATCCGTTGTCCGGTAACTACTACAACGCCATTGCCGCATGGTCGCCGGCCGAGCAGTGGTACTACAAGCGCCGGCTCGTGCCGTTCGGCGAATTTTTCCCGGTCCCTGCGCAGGTGCGTGATTGGATGCGGCTCATGAACCTGCCGTATTCGGATTTTGCCGCCGGCCCGGACCAGCAGGCGCCGCTCGAGGCTGCCGGGCAGAGCCTGGCGCCCACGGTCTGCTACGAGGACGCCTATGGCGTCGAGCAGGTCGATCTCGCGCGCCGCTCCACACTGCTCGTCAACGTGACCAACGATGCCTGGTTTGGCGATTCGACGGCGCCGCACCAGCACGTCGATATCAGCCGCATGCGTTCGCTCGAAACCGGGCGCCCGATGCTGCGCGCGACCAACGATGGCGTGACGGCGCTCATCGAGTACGATGGCTCCGTCATCTCGCGCCTGCCCCAGTTCCGGACGGCGGTACTGACGGGGATCGTGCAGCCGCGAACGGGCCTGACGCCCTACCTGCGCTTTGGAAATTGGCCGGTGCTGGCGATCCTTTTTCTCAGCATCGTCCTGGCGGGAACGGTTCGCCGCGGGAGCACACCATGAGCGAGCACCGCGGCGCGATCACTCACGAAGGCGAGCGGTACCCGTCACCCCGCCACGGGCTCGATTACCTCGAGGGCGAGCCCCCCGCGCCGGGACACGCGCGGCAGATTGGCGAGCGGCTGTGGTGGGCGCGGATTCCGCTGCCGATGGAACTCAACCACATCAACGTCTGGCTGATGGACGAGGGCGATGGCTGGACTCTGGTCGACACGGGTATGGCCGAGGAAGTCTGCCGGGCGGCCTGGGGGACGCTCGATGCGCAGTACCTGCGCGGGTTGCCGTTGAAGAGGATCTTCATCACGCACGATCACCCGGACCACATGGGACTCTCGCCCTGGCTCGGTTCCCGTCACGGTGCGGCGGTCTGGATGTCCGCCTTTGCGCACCAGTCCGTGGCCGACTATCTCGCCACGTCGTCGGAGGACCTGCGTCAGCGCATCTATGCGTTCGTGCGCATGCACGGCATGCAGGTGTCGCCCGTTGGTGAACAACACAACCCGCGCGGGCGCGACGACGTCTGGTTCGGCGGCGTGCCGCCGCTGGCCAAAGCCTGCGTGGACGACGAGGAGCTCGGCGGCGGCGGCCGTACCTGGCGGTTGATCGAGACAGACGGGCATTGCCGTGGTCATTTGTGTCTGCACGATGCTGAGGGCGAGGTGCTGATCAGCGGCGACCAGGTGCTGCCCACGATCTCGCCGAATGTCAGCGTCATCTCGACGCGGCCGGAGGGCGATCCGCTGCGGGATTTCCTGACCTCGCTGAACCGGCTGACACGGTGCTCGGCCGGGACGCTCGTGCTGCCGTCGCACGGCCGGCCTTTCCGCGGCCTGCACCGTCGCATCGATGTCGTGCGCGCTCATCACCTGCAGCAGCTCGCCGCGCTGCGCGAGGCATGCGTCGAGCCGCGCTGCGCTTTCGACCTCCTGCCGGTCATGTTCGGGCGGACGCTGCGGGGATTCCATCGGTTCCTCGCCCTGGGCGAAACACTCGCTCACCTGCACTACCTGTGGCACGGCGGTGAATTGACCCGCATCATGGATGCGTCGGGTGTCATCCGGTTTACCACGAGGTAGGCAGCAGTCATGGCTATTTCGCTTGCGACGTTCTGGTGGGTGGCGGCGCGACGGCCCTGTGGCGCTGGCGCCGCGCCCGGCAACCCGTGGTGCCGCCGGCTGCCGAGAACCGCGACGTAAACCTCGACGTCGGGGACCACGTGCACGTCGCCGAGTGGTCGCCGGATGGCACGACCCGGGTGCAGCATCGCGGTTCCGTCTGGATGGCGCGCCTCGCTGCCGGCGAGGCAGCCGCCCAGGGGCAGCACGTGATTCGCGCGGTGGAAGGCAACTGGCTGGTGCTCGCGCCGGCCGAGCGCCATTGAGCCCGAGCACGCCGCAGGCACACTGTACGCACGCAGCAGGGAATCATCATGGAAATCGCACTCGTCCTGGCGATCATCGCCATCATCTTCGTCATCCAGACGATCAAGATCGTCCCGCAGCAGCACGCCTGGGTCGTCGAGCGTCTCGGCAAGTACGACCGCACGCTCACTCCCGGGCTCAGTTTCGTCGTGCCTTTCCTCGAGCGCGTGGCCTACAAGCACTCGCTGAAGGAAGTGCCGCTCGACGTGCCGAGCCAGGTCTGCATCACCAGGGACAACACGCAGCTGCAGGTCGACGGCATCATCTATTTCCAGATCACCGACCCGATGCGCGCGAGCTACGGCTCCAGCAACTACATGTTCGCGATCACGCAGCTGGCGCAGACGCTGCTGCGTTCGGTCATCGGCAAGATGGAGCTCGACAAGACGTTCGAGGAGCGCGATGCGATCAACGCGTCCGTGGTGAACGCTCTCGACGAGGCCGCGACCAACTGGGGCGTCAAGGTCCTGCGCTACGAGATCAAGGACCTGACGCCACCTGCCGAGATCCTGCGCTCGATGCAGGCGCAGATCACCGCGGAACGCGAGAAGCGCGCGCTGATCGCGGCATCCGAGGGGCGCAAGCAGGAGCAGATCAACATCGCCACCGGCGAGCGCGAGGCGTCGATCGCCCGCTCCGAGGGCGAGCGGCAGGCGCAGATCAACAAGGCGCAGGGCGAAGCGTCCGCGATCGTCGCCGTGGCCGATGCCACTGCCGACGCGATCCGCAAGGTGGCGGAAGCCATTCGCGCGCCGGGCGGCGAGCAAGCGGTGCAGCTCAAGGTGGCCGAGAAGGCCGTCGAGGCCTACGCGCAGCTCGCACAGAAGAACAACACCATGATCGTGCCCGGCAACATGACCGAGGTGTCGGCACTGATCGGCACGGCGATGGCGCTGCTGAGAGCCAAGGCCTCCTGAACCAGGCCCGGGCGCCCCCGGGCCTGGCCACGGGCGTCAGCCGCCGAGGCGCCGCATCAGGTCCTGCAACGTGCCCGCGAGCTGGTCTCCGTCCGGCACTTGCCCGCCCGGTGTCACGTGATCGATCACGGATGGCAGCAGGTGCGCCAGTCCGGCAGAGGCTTCGTGCGTCGAGAGGCCGGCGCGCCTGGCGATTTCCTCCAGACCGTCCTGTCCGAATACCTGCCCGATCGCGTCCGGCGAAATCGGCATGTTCTGGCCGGTGCCGACCCAGGATTGCGCGTGCTCGGCATGACCGCTGCGCTCGAGTTGATTCAGCAGGCCGCCAAGACCACCGAGTCCACCCAGCCCGCCGCCGCCAGGGCCGCCCATCATCTGGCCGAGAATGTCGCCGAGTCCGCCCCCACCTGATGCAGGCTGCGACATGCCACGCTGACTGAGCATCGCGAGCACGATCGGTAACAGCGCCGCCAGTGTGCCGCTGCTGAGGCCGGCCGGGAGGCCGCCGCTCGGCGCCTGGGAACGGCCACCGAAGCTCTGGCCGCCCGTTGCGGCCGACAGCAGATCATCGAGCATGCCCATGTCGCATCTCCTTCGTCATTGCCGAGCCCCCCGAGGGGCGGGAATTCTACAGGAATCCGGCATCGTCGATGGCCCTCGGGTCCAGTATCCTGTGCCGTCAGCCCCGAGACTTTGCCGAAGTATCATGCAGGAACGTTACGATCCGGCGGCCATCGAGCCGCAAGCCCAGGCCTACTGGGACCAGCAGGGAACCTTCGCGGTCACCGAAGACCCCGCCAAGCCCAAGTACTACTGCCTGTGCATGTTCCCGTACCCGAGCGGCCGGTTGCACATGGGTCACGTGCGCAACTACACGATCGGCGACGTGCTCACGCGCTTCATGCGCATGCAGGGGTTCAACGTCCTGCAGCCGATGGGCTGGGACGCGTTCGGTCTGCCCGCCGAGAACGCCGCGATGGCGAACGGCGTGCCACCGGCGAAGTGGACCTACGACAACATCGACTACATGAAGCGGCAGTTGCAGTCGCTCGGCTTCGGCATCGACTGGCGTCGCGAAGTGGCTACCTGCCGCCCCGACTACTACAAGTGGAACCAGTGGCTGTTCCTGCGCATGCTCGAGAAGGGCATCGCGTATCGCACTACGGGCGTCGTCAACTGGGATCCGGTGGACCAGACCGTGCTCGCGAACGAGCAGGTGATCGACGGCCGCGGCTGGCGCACGGGCGCGCTTATCGAGAAGCGCGAGATCCCGATGTATTACCTCGGCATCACGCAGTACGCCGAGGATCTGCTCGGCGCGCTCAAGGGCCTGCCGGGCTGGCCCGAGCGCGTGAAGCTGATGCAGGAGAACTGGATCGGCCGCTCCGAGGGCCTCGAGATCGAGTTCGAGGTCGAGGGGGGTGGCTCGCTCGGCATCTACACGACGCGGCCCGACACGCTGCTCGGTGTCACATACATGGCGGTCGCCGCCGAGCACCCGCTGGCGCAGCGCGCGGCGCAGGGCAATCCGGACCTGCAGGCATTCCTGGCCGAATGCCAGCGTAACGGCGTGACCGAGGCCGCGCTCGAGACGATGGAGAAGCGCGGCATGCCGCTCGGTATCGACGCGATCCATCCGCTCAGCGGTGACCCGGTCCCGATCTGGGTGGCGAACTTCGTGCTCATGGGTTACGGCACGGGCGCGGTGATGGCGGTGCCGGCGCACGACCAGCGCGACTGGGAATTCGCCCGCCGCTACGGCCTGCGCATTCACCCGGTCATTCAGAGCGCCAACGGTTCGCTCGCGAAAATCGACGAGGCCGCCTACACGGACCACGGGCTGCTCATCAATTCGGGGCAGTTCGACGGGCTCGATTTCGACGAGGCTTTCGATGCGTTCGCCAAGTTGTTCGAGGCGCAGGGCAAGGGTCGGCGTCGGGTCATGTACCGCCTGCGCGACTGGGGCATTTCGCGGCAGCGCTACTGGGGCTGTCCGATCCCGCTGATCCATTGCGCCGCGTGCGGCGTGCAACCGGTGCCGGACGACCAGCTGCCGGTGGTGCTGCCGGAGCAGCTCGTGCCGGACGGCAGCGGCAATCCGCTTGCGAAGAACGCCAGGTTCCTCGAGTGCTCCTGCCCGAAATGCGGCGAGCCGGCGCGCCGCGAGACGGACACGATGGACACGTTCGTCGATTCGTCCTGGTATTTCTTCCGCTACGCGAGCGCCGGCAACGACACGGCGATGGTGGACGCGCGTGCCCGCTACTGGATGCCGGTGGACCAGTACATCGGCGGCATCGAGCACGCGATCCTGCACCTGCTGTATTCGCGTTTCTGGACGCGCGTCATGCGCGATCTCGACCTCACCAGCGTCGAGGAGCCGTTCGCCAACCTGCTGACGCAGGGCATGGTGCTGAACGAGATCTTCTTCCGCAAACCGGCCGCCGGCCGCATCGTTTATTACAACCCGGCCGACGTCGACGTGCAGGTCGACGACAAGGGTGCGCGCAGCGGCGCGGTGCTGCGATCCGACGGCGAGCCCGTGGAGAGCGGCGGCATCGGCACGATGTCCAAGTCGAAGGGCAACGGCGTGGACCCGCAGTCGCTTGTCGAGCAGTACGGCGCCGACACGGCACGGCTCTTCATGATGTTCGCCGCGCCGCCGGAGCAGTCGCTGGAATGGTCCGATGAAGGCGTCGAGGGCTCGTTCCGGTTCATGAAGCGACTGTGGAAAGCGGTGCACCAGCACACAAGCTTCGGCTCGACCGCCCGTCTCGACAAAGCCGCGCTTACCGAAGCACAGCTCGACATGCGCCGGCAGGTGCATGAGACGCTGGTGAAAGTGACGACGGACATCGGCCGCCGCCGCACGTTCAACACGGCCATCGCCGCGGTGATGGAACTGATGAACGCGCTGGCCCGTTGCGACGACCGTTCGTCACAGGGCCGCGCCGTGCTGCAGGAAGCGCTCGAGATCGTCGTGCTGGTGCTCTCGCCGGTGGTGCCGCACGCCTGCCACGCGTTGTGGCGCAATCTCGGCCACGCCACGGCCGTGGTCGACGAGCGCTGGCCCGACCCGGATCCGGACGCGCTGGTGCGGGCGGAGATCGAGGTGGTCGTGCAGGTCAACGGCAAGCTGCGCAGTCGCATTACGGTGGCGGTGAGCGCCGATGAATCGCAGGTGCGCGAGGCGGCGCTGGCCGACCCGAACGTGCAGCGGTTCGTCGCGGGCAAGCCGGTGCGCAAGTTCATCTACGTGCCCGGCAAGCTCGCCAATGTCGTCGTCTGACGCGCGGCCCGGGCGGCGCAATCGCCGCCGTGTTCTCGGCGTCGCTGCGCTCCTCGGGTTGGCGGCGGGGCTCGGTGGCTGCGGGTTTCACCTGCAGGGTGCGGTGCGCTTGCCCGAGGATGTGCTTGACGTGTATGTCGCGACGTCCGATGAACTCACGCCGTTCGCAGTCGCGTTGCGGCAGGAGCTCGAGCGTTCCGGCGCGCGCATGGCGCCTGCGGCCGCCGCGGCGGATACGGTGCTCAGGATTGCGCGCGACCGCAGTGGCCGGCGCGTGTTGTCCGTGTCCGTGAGCAACACGCCGCAGGAGTACGAAATCTTCTATGCCGTCGAGTACTCGATCGACCGTGCCGGCAAGGAAGTCGCTGCGCAGCAGACGCTCGAGCGGACGCGCAACTTCAGCTTCGAGGAATCGAAACTCCTCGCCAAGGACCGCGAGGAAGACGTGCTGCGCGAGGCGATGGCCCGCGACCTCGCGAATCTCGTCGTGCGCAGGCTCAAGGCGCTCTAGGGTAACGATCCTCCGATGGGCCTCAGCGCGCGAAGCGGTCCGTGGCCGAAATAAGCTCGTGCGTATTGCCGGGTTCGAGCGCCGAATGCCCGGCGTCCGGCACGATGCGGAAATCCGCCTCGGGCCAGGCGCGGTGCAGGTCCCACGCGCTGCGCATCGGGCACACCACGTCGTAGCGGCCCTGCACGATCACGGCCGGGATGTGACGGATCCTGCGCACGCCGCGCAACAGCTGGTCCTCCCGCTTGAAGAAACCCTTGTTGACGAAGTAGTGGCACTCGATGCGCGCGACGGCGATCGCGAAGTCATCCGCGTTCCAGCTCGCGATGTTCGCCTCGTTGACCTGCAGGTGACTCGTCGAGCCCTCCCACACGGACCAGGCTTTGGCGGCCTTCAGCCGCGTGCTGCGATTGCGGCTCGTCAGGCGCCGGTAGAACGCCTCCACGAGTTCGCCTTGCTGCTTCTGCGGAATTCCCGCGAGGTAGTCTTCCCACTTGTCCGGGAAGATCGCGCTGGCGCCGTGCTGGTAGAACCAATGAATCTCCCAGTCGCGCAGCATGAAGATGCCGCGCAGCACGAGTTCGGTCACGCGCCGCGCATGGGCCTGCGAGTAGGCGAGCGCAAGCGTGGAGCCCCATGAGCCGCCGAACACCAGCCATTTCTCGATGGCGAGATGCTGGCGCAACTGCTCCATGTCGGCGACTAGGTGCTGTGTCGTGTTGTCGACCAGGCTGGCATGCGGACGGCTGCGGCCGCAGCCGCGCTGGTCGAACACGACAATGCGGTACTTGCGCGGGTTGAAGAAGCGGCGGGAGCGCGCATCGGCGCCGGCTCCCGGTCCGCCGTGCACGAAGACCGCGGGTTTGCCCCGCGGATTGCCGCTTTCCTCCCAGTAGATCCGGTGGGCCGGCGAGACGCGCAGCAAGCCGCTGCGATAAGGCTCGATCTCGGGATACAGCGTGCGGCGCGCGGCCGGTCGGGGGGCTGGTCTTTTCATCCCGGCATTGTACCTTTCCGGGCGTCTCGCCCAGCGCGACCGGTTACCGCGGTGGCACCGGACCGGGTCCGGCGGCATAATCCACCCAACATGCCCAGACACGATCGATTGTCGTCCCGTACCCGCCCGCAGCACGTGGTCCAGACCGGGCAGTGAGGACCTCGCCGGACGGCTTGCAGGCGGCTCTTGCCAAAGGCCTGCCGAGCGCGTGCCTCGTCACGGGCGTCGAAACCCTGCTGATCGACGAATCCTGCGACCTCATCCGCGCCCGCGCCCGCAAGGAAGGCTATGCGGACCGCGAAGTTCATTTCATCGAGAAAGGCTTCGACTGGGATGCGCTGCTTGCGGACGCGATGAGCCTCTCGTTGTTTGCGTCGCGGCGGCTCATCGAACTGAAGCTGAAGGGTGCGCCCGACGCGGCTACCGCCAAGGCGCTGGCCGACCTGGCGGCGAACCCGCCGCAGGACACCGTGCTGCTCGTCGCGGGGGAGCTGGATCCCAAGCCGCAGAAGGCGGCGTGGGTGGGCGAGTTCGAGCGGCGCGGCTTGCTGGTGATCGGCCAGCCCGTCGAACGCACGCAGCTGCCGGCATGGATTCGTGTGCGCCTTGCGGCGCGCGGCGCAACGCTGGATGCGGATGCGGCGGAGCTGCTGGCCGATCGGGTCGAGGGCAACCTGCTCGCGGCACAGCAGGAAATCGAGCGCATCGCGTTGCTCAGGCCCGGAGCGAACCTCGACGCGGCTGCAGTTGCGGAGATCGTGGCGGACAACGCGCGCTACGACGTCTTCGAGTTGTCGGCGGCTGCGATGCTCGGCAACGCGCAGCGCGCGCTCAGGATCCTGGCCGGCCTGAAGGGCGAGGGGCGCGAACCGCCGCTCATCCTCTGGGCGCTGCTGAACGACCTGCGCGCGCTTTCGAAGGTGGCGCACGGCGCGGCACGCGAGCGTTCGCTCGAGGATGCGTTCCGCGTGGCGCAGGTGTGGTCGAGCCGGCAGCCGCCGCTGCGGGTCGCGCTGCGCCGTCTCGCTCGTCCCCAGATCGAGTCGCTGATCCTGGCTGCGGCGCGTGCGGACCGCGTTGCCAAGGGCAGCCTGCGTGGCGACGCGTGGGTCGAGATCGAGGGGCTGGTTGCGCGCATTGCCGGAGTGCCGCTCGCCGCATGAATCCGCTCGGCATCTTCGGCGGCACCTTCGACCCGATTCACTTCGGCCACCTGCGCACCGCGTTCGAGCTGCTGCACACGCTGCGATTCGCGGAGGTGCGCTTCGTGCCGGCCGGCAACCCGCCGCATCGCGACTCGCCGCTGGCGGACGCGGCGCTACGCCTGGCGCTGGTCCGGGCCGCTGTCGCAGATCAGCCCGGGTTCGTCGTGGATGATCGCGAGGTGCGCCGTGCAGGCCCGTCGTATGCGGTCCTGACGTTGCGCGAGTTGCGCGAGGAATTCCCGCTGCGCCCGGTGTGCCTCGCGGTCGGGATGGACGCTTTTCTCGGCCTGCCCCAGTGGCACGCCTGGCGCGAGATCCTGCAACTGGCTCATATCGTCGTCGCGCATCGCCCGGGGTGGCAGGCGCCCGCGGCGGGCCCGCTCGGCGAGCTACTGGCCGAACTCAGGACGGATCGGATCGACGACCTGCACGAGGCTCCCGCCGGCCGCCTGTTCATCCACCCGGTCACGCAACTCGAAATTTCCTCGACTGACCTGCGTACCCTGCTCGCCGCCGGGCAGGATCCGCGTTACCTCGTGCCCGAAGCAGTGCGCAAGGCCATCCGCGAGACCGGTTGTTACTCCCGGCTATCCACCCAGAGGTGAGCATGACAGCGAAGCGCGCCAACCGTACCGGCACGACCCCGCAGCGCAAAGGCACGGCAGCGGCCAGCACGGCTGTGAAGCGACCGCCCGCGAAGAAGAAGGCGGCCAGGGCGCCTGCGCGGCCGCAGGCGAAGCCCGGACTGCGCGAAGTGGTGCTTGCGGCGCTCGCCGACATGAAGGCCGTCAACATCAAGGCACTCGACGTGCGCAAGCTGACCGACATCACGGACACCATGGTCGTCGCGAGCGGCACGTCGGACCGGCACGTCAAGTCCATTGCCGATCGCGTGGTGCAGCGCTGCAGGGAGGCCGGCTTCCGTCCGTTCGGGATGGAGGGGGAGCGCGACGGCGAGTGGGTGCTGGTCGACCTGCACGATCTCGTCCTGCACGTCATGCTGCCTCGCGTCCGCGAGTTCTACGCCCTCGAGAAACTCTGGGAGCGCGGGGGTGCCGCGGCTTGATCGCGGAGCCGCCGGCCACCCAGCATGCAGATGCGACTCATCGCCGCGGGCACGCGGATGCCCGCCTGGGTGAATGCGGCGTTCGCCGACTACGCGGCGCGCCTGCGCGGCGACTACCGGCTCGAGTTGACGGAAATCGCCCTCGGCGATCGGGCGGGCGGGGATGTGCGGCGCGCGATCGACGCCGAAGGCAAGCGCATGCTGGCCGCGGCAGGGGAGAAGTCGCTCGTCGTCGCCCTGCAGGTGGGCGGCAAGGCGCTCGCTACCGAGCAACTGGCCACCTGGCTCGAGCAGCGCGCCCGTGATGGCGACAGCCCGGTCTTCTGCATCGGGGGCCCCGATGGACTCGCTGCGGACGTGGACGCGCGCGCGCGGCTGCGCTGGTCATTGTCTGCCCTGACCCTGCCGCATGGCCTGGCCCGGGTCGTGGTGGCCGAGGCGCTGTACCGGGCAGTGACGGTCATCAAGGGCTTGCCCTACCACCGTTCGTGAATCCGCAGACCCCGTGATAGACACGGAGGGCTGTGGCGCGATTCAATTCCCGTCCCAATCCGATCCACCGCTGGAATCAACATGCATCCTTATCCTCACCACTATTGCGTGCGCGCGTCGGCTGCCCCCGAGGGCGACGTGCCCGTCGACGGCGCCGGCCTGCCGACCCTGCACACGGCCCCCCCGGCCGAATTCGACGGCCCGGGGGACCGGTGGTCCCCGGAAACCCTGCTGTGCGCGGCTGTGGCCGATTGCTTCCTGCTCAGTTTCCGCGCGGTCGCCCGCGCCTCAAAGCTCGAATGGACCGCGCTCGAGTGCAGCGTCGACGGTACGCTCGACCGGGTCGAAGGCAAGTCGCGCTTCACGCAGGTCGTGGTGCGGGCCACGTTGCGCGTGCCGGCCGGTACGGCTCACGACCGCGCCGTGAAGCTGATGGAGAAGGCCGAGCACGTGTGCCTGGTCAGCAACTCGCTGCTGGCCGAGCGGCGGCTCGAGCCGACCGTCGTCGCGGGATGATCGCCGGATGACGCGCGCGCTCCTCTACCTGGCCTCGGCTTCGCCGCGGCGCAGCGAGTTGCTGCGGCAGATCGACGTCGCGCACGAGGTGCGGCCGGTCGTGATCGACGAGTCGCCGCAGGCTGGTGAGGCGCCCGCCCGCTACGTGTTGCGGCTCGCCGAACGGAAGGCGCGCACGCTCTGGGAAAGTCTTCCGGCAGCGCAGCGCCTGCCCGTGCTCGCCGCCGACACCACGGTTGCGCTGGCAGGCGAAATCCTCGGCAAGCCGGCCGACCTGGCCGACGCCCGCTCGATGCTCTCGCGCCTCGCAGGACGCACGCACGAAGTGCATACGGCGGTGGCGGTGCTGCACGAGGGGGAGGTTGCGGCTCGCGTCAATACGAGCACTGTGAGCTTCAGAGACCTCTCCGCGCAGGAAATCGACTGGTACTGGCAGACCGGAGAGCCGGCGGACAAGGCCGGTGCGTATGCGGTGCAGGGCAAGGCGGCGATTTTCATTTCCCGCATCGCCGGCAGTTACTCCGGCGTCATGGGATTGCCGCTGTACGAAACCTGGGAACTGCTCGGGCCCGTGCTGGGTCTGACCGGCAGGAGTACCCTGTCATGAGCACCGAGATGGTCGTGAACGTGAGTCCGCGCGAGACGCGCGCAGCGCTTCTGGAAAACGGAGTGCTGCAGGAATTGTTCGTCGAGCGCGCCAGCCGCCTGGGGCTGACCGGGAACCTCTACAAGGGGCGCGTCTCGCGCGTCCTGCCGGGCATGCAGGCGGCCTTCATCGACATCGGACTCGAGCGCACGGCCTTCCTGCACGTATCCGACATCGTGCAACCGGCCGATGCCGAGGGTTCGGGAGAAGCGTCCCGCACGGACAACATCCGCGACCTCGTCAGCGAGGGCGGCGACATCCTCGTACAGGTGCTCAAGGATCCGCTCGGCACGAAAGGCGCCCGGCTGACGACGTTCATCACCATCCCATCGCGCTACCTCGTCTACATGCCCTTCGGTCACGGCGTCGGTGTGTCTGCGCGCATCGAGAGCGAGGATGAGCGCGCGCGCCTGCGGGAGGCGCTGCAATCCGCGGCGGCCTCGGGAGAGACTGGCGGGTACATCGTACGCACTGCCGCGGAGGGCGCCGGCACGGCAGCGCTGCATGCCGACCGGCTGTTCCTGCGCAGGCTCTGGGAGGTGCTGTCCCGCAAGGCGCGCGAGGCGCGCCCCGGCTCGCTGGTGCACGAGGATCTGCCCTTGCCGCTGCGCCTGATGCGCGATCTCGTGGGCGAAGGGGTCGATCGCGTGCTCGTCGACAACGAGCGCACCTGCGAGCGCATGCGCGAATTCGCCACGACTTTCATGCCCGCGCTCGGTGCGCGCGTCGAGCGTTACACCGGCAGCCGGCCGATCTTCGACCTGCACGGGGTCGAGGAGGAAATCCAGCGCTCGCTCGAGCGCAAGGTCGCTCTCAAGTCGGGTGGCTACCTGATCATCGACCAGACCGAAGCGCTCACGACCATCGACGTGAACACGGGCGCCTACGTCGGGCATCGCAACCTCGAGGAGACGATCTACCGCACGAACCTGGAGGCGGCCGTGGCGATCGCCCGGCAGCTGCGGCTGCGCAATCTCGGCGGCATCATCATCATCGACTTCATCGACATGGAGGAGGAGGAGCATCGTCGCCAGGTCTCGCAGGCGCTCGAAAAGGCGCTGGCCAAGGATCACGCGAAGACCCACCTGTCGGCCGTCTCGCCGCTCGGCCTCGTGGAGATGACCCGCAAGCGCACGCGCGAGAGCCTGTCTCACCAGCTGTGCGCGCCATGTACTGCCTGCGAGGGACGCGGTTTCGTCAAGACGCCCGAGACCGTCTGCTACGAGATTTTCCGTGAAGTCCTGCGCCAGGCCGGCCAGTTCGACTGCCAGCAGTTGCTGGTGCTCGCGCACCAGGACGTGATCGAGCGGTTACTGGACGAGGAATCCGCGGCGCTTGGCGAGCTGGAGGTGCTGGTCGGCAAGCCGGTTCGGCTGCAGACCGAATCCCTCTACGTCCAGGACCAGTACGACGTGGTGCTCATGTGACATCTGTGCTCCCCCGCGAGCCTGCCGCCCGCCGGCGGCGTCTGGCGGCGGGTGCGCTGGCCGGGCTGCTCGTCCTCGCAGCAATCGTGCTCGGCGCGCTGCGGCTGCTGGTCGCCCAACTGCCGCAGAACGCCGCTCGCGTCCAGGCCTGGATCGAGCAGCAGACGCGATTGCGCATCGAGTATCGCGCACTCGATGCGCGCCTGCGCTGGTTCGGCCCGGAAGTCGTCATGCGGGACCTGCGGGTCCTCGATCGCGACGGCACGCAAGCGCTGTTTGCGGCGCGCGAGGGAGCCGTCGGCCTCGACCTGTGGAATCTCTTTCGCACGGGGCAGCTCGTCGCCGGCCGCGTCCGCTTCGTCGGGCCGGACATCACCCTGGTGCGACTGGCCGACGGGCGGATCCGGTTGCTCGGTCAGCGCGAGCGGCCGGTCGATCGGCCGCCGTTCGATCTCGATCGCCTGCCCGCGGGCCGCGTCGTCGTCGAGGACGCGAGAATCACTTACCGCGACCTGCGGTCGGGCGCCGGGCCGTGGACGCTTGAGGACCTGCAACTCACGCTGCGTCGGGACAGGGCGTACGTGACGACGGAGGGTTCGGCGCGCCTGCCGGCCAAGCTGGGCGGGCGCATGGATTTCTCCGGCCGGTTGCGCGGGTCCCTCGACGAATTCGACAAACTGCAGGCACGGGTCGAGTTGCGCGCCGCGCGCGTCCTGTTGCCCGGGTGGGCCGACCTGTTGCCCGCGCACGTTGCGCGTCCGCGCAGCGGCGAAGGTGCCGTGAGCGCCGTAGTCTCCGTTGCGGACGGCGCGTTGAGCCAGGCGCGGCTCAGCGTCGATCTCGCGGATGTGACGCTGGAGATGCCGCGGCGCCAGGTCCCGACCGTGGCGACCGTCCAGATCTCCGAGCCCTACCGCGAGCCCGGCGCGACAGCGCTCCGGCTGCCCGTCGTCGACATGGCCATCGTGGACCACGCCGCGCCGGCGTTGCCGCGCGAAGTCCGCTACGCGGTGCTGGCGGGTGACTTTCGTCTCCGGCGTGACCAGGGTTCGTGGCATTTCCGGGTGAGCGACCTGCGTACCGGGCGAGGCAGCGTGCGCGTCGCTCAGGACACGCGCATCGCGGGCCGCCTGCGCGGCAACCTGGTCTCCACCTTCGACCTCGACTTCGACGCGAGCGGCGTGCGCATTGCGCAGATCTGGCCGCTGGTGCTTGCCTTCGCGCCGCCGGGCTTCGATCGCTGGGCTGGTCTCGACCCGACGGGCGAGATCCGCTCGTTGCACCTGCAGGTGCAGCGTCCGCGGGCCGGCGCGAGACCGGAGTTCGCGGTCAGTGCGGACGTCGCTGAGCTGGGCGTCCAGCCGATTGCGCGCTGGCCCGGACTCAGCGGCATTACGGCGGTGCTGTCAGGCACGGATGAGCGCGGCCGCATTGGATTGCGCGCCGGTGCGGCCGCCCTGCACTGGCCGCGGCTCTTTCGCGCGCCGCTCGCCGTGCAGCGGGCCTCGGCGAACGTGGACTGGCGTCGCGACGGCGCAACCTGGGTGTTTGCGTCCAAGGCAGTTTCCGTCGAGCACGGGCTGGCAAAGGCGAGGGGTTCGTTCGAGATCAGCATCCCGCGCAAGGCCATGTCTCCGGTGCTCACGCTGACGGCCCGGGTCGAGGCCTCGGACGTCAGCATCGTGAGCCAGGTACTCCCGGTCGGCCGGCTGAAGCCGCGCACGCTCGCATGGCTGGAGCGCGCATTCCTGCGCGGGCGGCTCACGAGCGGCCAGCTCAGCTATCACGGCCCCGTGCGCCAGTTTCCGTTTCGCAACGGCGAGGGGGATTTCACTGCGAGCGCCGACGTGAGCGGCGCCACGCTCGACTATTTCACCGGCTTTGCGCCGCTGACGGGCGCTGTCGGCAGGGTCGAATTCCACAATGCCGGCATGCGCGCCGACGTGCGCGGGGGACAGATCGCCGGCTTGAATATTTCGCGTGGCGAGTATTCCGTCGCGGACCTCAAGGCGCCGGTGATGAAGGTCGAGGTGGCGGGGTCGGGTGACCTGGCCCGGGCGCTTGCATACTTGCAGGGCAGTCCGCTCGGGCCGCAACTCGGCCGGTTTGTCATGGGCCTGACCGGCAACGGTCCGGCGGACTACGACGTGAGCCTGACCATTCCTGCCGCGGCTGCCGACGTCCAGAGCCACGACTACATCGTGCGGACCAACCTGAAGTCGGTGACCCTAGGGCTGCCGGCTCTGCGCGCGCCGGCGCAGAAAGTCACCGGCGTGTTCGAGCTGCACAATTTCGCAGCGCGTGCCGATTCGTTGCGCGGCACGATTCTCGGCGGGCCGTTCGAGTTGTCCGTCGCCCCCGGAGCGCTCGGTGGCGACGTCTCGGCGGCGATCGAACTTCGCGGCCGCGGCCGGGCCAGCGGCTCGCTGTTGCCCGCATTCAGCGGTCTGCCCGCCGCAATTCGCATGAACGGCGCCGCGGACTGGGAACTCACCGGCCGGCTCGAACGACGCAGCGTCAACGCGCAGTGGCCCTTGCGGATCGACGTGGCCAGTTCACTCACGGGGCTCGAGATCCTCGCGCCCCAGCCCTTCGCCAAGGCGCCGGCGGAGTCGCGCACCACGCGCGTGCGACTCGAGATTCCGAGCGCCGGATTGAACGACGTGTCGATCGAATCGGGTTCCGCGCGCGCGAAGCTGCGGTTCAACGCGGAGGACGGCGGCAAGTGGACGCTCGAGCGAGGACTGGCGCGCTTCGACGGACAGCCGGTGGCTCTGCCGTCCCGGCCGGGGCTGATGGTCGCCGGGGACTGGCCGCAGTTCGACCTCGGTGAGTGGCTGGCGTTGCGCTCCGGCAGCAGCTCGGGGCCACGACTGTCGGAGTGGCTGGGACCGGTTGACGTGCACCTCGATCGCGCCGTCGTCGCGGGCTTTGAGTTCCGTGACGTCATCGCGCACCTGCGCGCCGCGGGGGACGAGTGGCAGGTTGCCGTGCAGGGGCCGATGGCCGAGGGCGACGTGACCATTCCCGACGATCTCGCGGGCGGCCGACCGATCGTCCTGCAGATGCAGCGCCTGTCCTTGCAGTCGCCACCGGTGACGGGCGGCAAGGCAGTCGAAGAATCGGACCCGCGCACGATGCCGGCGCTCGCGGTCCAAGCCGATGATTTTGTGTGGCAGTCACGGCGCTTCGGCACCGTGCGGGCTGCCATCAGCAAGACAGCGCAGGGCCTGCGCTTCGACTCGTTGACCGCGTCAGCGCCGACATTTTCGGTCAACGGACGCGGCAGCTGGCTGGCCGACGGCCGGGGATGGCGCACACGACTCGAATTCGAGCTGGCCAGCACCGACCTTGCGGCGACGTGCGCTGCCCTCGGCTATCGCGAGGTCGTCGAAGCCGGGCGCGCGAACCTGACCGCCAACCTGCAGTGGGATGGCGGCCCCTCCGCCGATGCGATCGGACGCATGGACGGCACGCTGCGGATCGCACTCGACGAAGGCCAGCTGCGCGACGTGAAGCCGGGCGCCGGGCGCATGCTCGGGTTGATGAGCATCGTCGAACTGCCGCGCCGCCTTGCGCTCGATTTTCGCGACGTGACCGAGAAAGGGCTCGCGTTCGACAAAGTGCGTGGCGATTTCGAGCTGCGCAAGGGCAATGCCTACACGCAGAACCTGTTGCTGAAGGGCGCAGCCGTGGACATCGGCGTGGTCGGGCGCACCGGCCTTGCCACGGAGGATTACGACCAGACTGTGATCGTGAGCGGCAATCCGAGCGGCCCATTGACGGTCGCCGGCGCGCTCGCCGCCGGGCCTGTCGTGGGGGCCGGCGTGCTGGTGCTCGCGCAGCTCTTCAAGGGTCAGTTGCAGGGGTTGACTCGGGCCTACTATCACGTAAGTGGACCGTGGTCTAATCCGGTCGTCCAGCGAATTTCCGCGCCGGCGGACGAGAATGCCGCCGCTGGCAGCACGAAGGGGGGGGGAGGGAGCCCTTGAGCAAAGTCGCCGCGATTCAGATGACTTCGTGCGCCCACGTCGGCCGCAATCTCGAGGTGGCTGCCCGGATGCTGCGCGGCGCCCGTGCGCAGGGCGCGCTGGTTGCCGCCTTGCCGGAGAACTTCGCCTTCATGGGGATCAGCGAGGCCGACAAGCTCGCGATCGCCGAGCATCCCGGCGCCGGGCCGATCCAGGCGTTTCTGTCCGCAACGGCCGCCGATCTCGCGATGTGGATCGTGGCGGGCACAATTGCGCTGCGTGTGCCCGGTGACCCGAGGGTCGCTGCGGCGTGCCTGGTGTACGACGCTGGCGGGCAACTCGCCGCGCGTTACGACAAGATCCACCTCTTCGACGTCGACATCCCGGGCAAGGCCGAGCGCTATCGTGAATCGGCGTCCGTGCGCCCTGGAGCGGAGCCGGTCTGCGTGGACACGCCAGCCGGCCGGCTGGGACTGGCAGTCTGCTACGACTTGCGCTTTCCCGAACTCTTTCGCCGGCTGCTGACGCTCGGCGCCGAGTGGTTCTGCCTGCCGTCCGCGTTCACCGCGCCCACGGGCCGCGCGCATTGGGAGGTGCTGCTGCGAGCCCGTGCGATCGAAAACCTCTGCTATGTCGTCGCGCCGGCCCAATCCGGTTTCCACGAGAACGGCCGCGAAACCTACGGCGATTCGCTGATCGTGGATTGCTGGGGCCGCGTCCTCGCGCGCCTGCCGCGCGGAACCGGCGTCATCTCGGCACAAATCGACCTCGTTCGCAGTCGCGACGTCAGGCACAATTTCCCCGCCACCGACCACCGCCGACTGACGGATTGCCCCGCATGACGCCCGACATTCCTCCCGCGCTCTTCACGCCGCAGACCCTGGCCGTCCGGCCCGCCTCCGTGCCCGATCCGCTCGAGCTCGCGCGTGCCGTGCTCCTCGCGCCCGCCGAACTCGACGAGAACCGGGTCGCCCGCGTGCTCGGCGACGTCATGGGTTACGCGGTGGATCACGCGGACGTGTATTTCCAGGCGATACGCGAGGAGTCCTGGTCGCTGGAGGACAGTATCGTCAAGGACGGCGCCCACAGCATCGACCAGGGCGTGGGCGTGCGCGCGCTCGCCGGCGAGAAGACCGGGTTCGCATATTCGGACGAAATCGTGCTGCCCGCCTTGCTCGAGGCCGCCCACGCGGCGCGCGCCATTGCGCGGGCCGGCGATCCGGGTGCCGTGCAGGCGTGGCATGCGACCAGCGGGCGCCGCCTCTACCTGCCGATTGATCCGGTCGAGTCACTGGACGATCCGGCCAAGGTCCGGCTGCTCGAGGACATCGACCGCGAAGCGCGCGCGCTCGATTCGCGCATCACCCAGGTGATGGCGAGCCTGGCCGCCTCGCACGACACGATCCTGGTGATGGCGAGCGACGGCACGCTGGCTGCCGACGTCCGTCCGCTGGTGCGTTTGAACGTGAGCGTGATCATCGAGCATCAGGGCCGCCGCGAGCAGGGTTATGCGGGTGGCGGCGGCCGGTTCGCGTACACCGAATTCCTCGCATCGCAGCGCTGGCGCGAACTGGTCCGCGAAGCCGTGCGCACTGCGCAGGTGAATCTCGAGGCGGTGCCGGCGCCCGCGGGAACGATGACGGTCGTGCTCGGCTCGGGCTGGCCCGGCGTGCTCCTGCACGAGGCGGTCGGCCACGGCCTGGAAGGCGACTTCAACCGCAAGGGTACGTCCGCGTTCAGCGGGCGCCTCGGCCAGCGGGTCGCGGCCGCCGGCGTCACTGTCGTGGACGACGGGACGCTCACCGCGCGCCGCGGATCACTCAACGTGGACGACGAGGGCACGCCCACGCAGTGCACGACGCTGATCGAGAACGGCGTGCTGCGCGGCTACCTGCAGGACAAGCTGAACGCGCGCCTGATGGGCGTGGCTCCCACGGGCAACGGGCGTCGCGAATCCTTCGCTCACCTCACCCTGCCGCGCATGACGAACACCTACATGCTGCCGGGGCAGCATCCGCCGGAGGAGATCATCGGCTCCGTGGACAAAGGCCTCTATTGCCGCAACTTCGGCGGCGGGCAGGTGGACATCACCTCCGGCAAGTTCGTGTTCTCGGCGAGCGAGGCCTACCTGATCGAGAACGGCCGCATCACCGTGCCGGTCAAGGGCGCGACCCTGATCGGCAACGGGCCGGACGTCATGACGCGCATCGCGATGGTGGGCAACGATCTGAAGCTCGATGACGGCGTCGGAACCTGCGGCAAGGAAGGGCAGGACGTGCCGGTCGGGGTCGGTCAGCCGACGCTGCGGGTGGATGGCCTCACCGTCGGGGGAACCGGCTGAAGCCGGCTCGCGGGGAGATCAAGCCGTGTGGACTCCGCGCCCCGTCTACGAAGCAATGCCCTACGCTTTCGCCGCAGCTGGCGCGGCAATGATCGCCATCGCCGTCCTGGTGCAGCGCGGCCCGCGAGGTCTGTTGTTCGGGCTCGGCGGATTCGCGATCATCGTCGGCCTCGTGCTGTGGATGAAGCGGCGCGATTACCGGACGACGCAGACCGACTACGACCCGCATTCGCTCGACAACTGACGTCGTTCAGGCCTCGCATTCGTCCTCGTCCTCGTCCTTCTCCTCGTCCAGCACCGTCGTGCTCGTCACTTGCGAATCCATGGCCGTCTGCCGCGGGTCGACGCGGAAATAAGCGAGCTCGTGCATGCCGAGCTTCACCACGTCCCCCTCGATGAGCCTGCGACGATGCACGCGCCTGCCCCCCTGCAGGTAGACGCCGTTCGTGCTGTTGAGATCCTCGAGCACGCTGCCGTCGGTCGTACTTACGATCTGCGCGTGGTGACGGCTCACGAATTTGCTGTCCACCTGCAGGTCGTTGTCCGCGGTGCGGCCGATCACGAATCGTCCCGGCAGCAGCGTGACCTCCCTGAGCGTCTCGCCCTTGAGAGACAGCACGACGCGGCCGACCGGCAGCCGTGAATGCGGGGCCGTGTCCTCCATCATGTTAGGCAGGTTCGAGTGCGTACGCGCCACGTACTCCACCCACTGCAGCTCACTGATCGCCGACTTCACATCCTCCACCGTCACGGTGTGGCGGTCCTGCATGAAGGGCGACAGCAACGCGGTGTCGCACAGCGTGTTGATCAGGCGCGGGATCCCGCCCGTGTAGCGATAGAGCAGGGGGAAGGTCTCCGGTTCGAAGATCTCGCGTCCCCCGGCGCCGGCGACGTCGAGCCGATGCCGCACATAGCCCGCCGCGTCCTCTTCGCTCAGCGCGCTCAGATGAAAGCGCAGCCGCACGCGCTGCGTCAACTGCACGAGCTCGGGGGAGTCGAGCTTCTTGTTCAGCTCCGGCTGTCCCGCCAGGATGATGCGCAGGACCTTTTCCTTGGTCGTCTCCACGCCGGACAGCAGGCGTATTTCCTCCAGCACCTTGTTGCTGAGGTTCTGCGCCTCATCGACGATCAGCAGCACCTTGCGCTCCTGCGCGTACTGCTCGATCAGGAAGTTGTTGAGCGTCGCGAGCAGCTCGGCCTTGCGCATCCGGAACGGGCTGAAGCCGAACTGCACGAGCAGCGTCTGCAGGAATTCGGTCGGCGAGATCTGCGTCTGGTTGAGTTGGGCGACGACGACATCCTGGTCGATCTCCTGCAGGAAGGTCTCGATCAACGTGGTCTTGCCCGAGCCGATCTCGCCGGTGATGACGACGAAACCGTCCGTAAACCAGATTGTCGACTCCATGTACGCCTTGGCGCGGGAGTGGATCTGGCTGAGATAGATGAACGCCGGGTCCGGGCTCAGCCGGAAGGGCAGTTCCTTGAGGCCGAAGTGTTCCAGGTACATGCAGTGCTCCAGCCGATACTATACGGGACCCGGGGCGGTCACGGGCAAGGCGGTCCGTCACGGAAGCCTGGGGGTTGTTGAACAAACGCGATCCGGACGGGCGCCTCGTGTCAACGCGGCAACAGCCGCAGAACCCGGCGCAGCAGACGGTCGCGCTCGGTCGCGCTCGCCGCGACGATCGTGCAATGGCCGACCTTGCGACCGGGCCGCGGGGCCTTGCCGTAGTCGTGGAAATGCACGCCCGGCAGCGCCAGTACCTGGTTGCGGTCGGGCATCGCGCCGATGAAATTGACCATCGCGCAGCGGCCGACGGGGCGAGTGTCCCCGAGCGGCAGGCCGAGGATCGCCCGCAAGTGGTTTTCGAACTGCGAGGTCGCGGCGCCCTCGATCGTCCAGTGGCCGGAATTGTGCACACGCGGTGCCATCTCGTTGGCGACGAGGCGGCCGCGCTGCACGAAGAATTCGATCGTCAGGATCCCCGCGTAGTCGAAGTGGTCGAGCAGGCGCCGCAAGTGACGCTCCGCGGACTTCTGCAGCGCCGCGCCGCGGTGTGGCGCCCGCGTGACGCGCAGGATGCCGTCGCGATGCGTGTTCTCAACCACCGGGTAGGCGCGTGTCTCGCCGCGCGTGCTGCGAGCCCCGATGATCGAGACTTCGCGGTCGAACCGGACGAATCCCTCGAGGAGCAGCGGCACGCCGCCGAGCGCCCGCCAGGCGGACGACACGTCAGTGGGCTTGCGCAGGTAATGCTGGCCCTTGCCGTCGTAGCCCAGGCGGCGCGTCTTGAGCACGCAGGGCAGGCCGAGGGCGGCGACCGCGCCTCGCAGGCCGGCAAGCGAATCGACGGCACGGAACGGCGGCGTCGGGATGCCGAGTCGGGTGAACAATTGCTTTTCGAGCAAGCGATCCTGCGAGACGCGCAATGCTTCCACGGGCGGCAGGCAGGTGCGCGATTTCGCCACCGCGTGCAGGGCGCCAACCGGAACATTCTCGAATTCGTAGGTGACCAGATCCACATCGGCGGCGAGCTTCGAGAGGCTGGCCGGATCGTCAAAGGCGCCGGTGACGATCGGTCCGACCTGTCCACCCGGCGAGTCGGCGCTCGCGTCCAGGAACTGGAATCTGAGCGCAAGCGGATAGCCCGCCAGGGCCAGCATGCGCCCGAGCTGGCCGGCACCGATGATCCCGATCTTCATGTGCCGAGCGGCGGCGGGCGCGGGTCCGGCTGCGCCAGCACTTTCTCGGTCTGAGCTTTGCGGAAGGCCTCGAGAGCGGCGCGAATCGGCGGATGATTGTTGCTGAGGATCGACGCGGCGAGCAGCGCGGCGTTGGTGGCGCCGGCGACGCCGATGGCCAGCGTGCCGACCGGTATGCCGGCGGGCATCTGCACGATGGCAAGCAGCGAATCGAGCCCGTGCAGGGTTTTCGACTGCACCGGCACTCCGAGCACGGGCAGCGACGTCTTCGCGGCCGTCATGCCGGGCAGGTGTGCCGCGCCGCCGGCACCCGCAATGATCACCTGCAGCCCGCGGTCGCGCGCGGTGGCGGCGTACTCGAACAACAGGTCTGGTGTGCGATGCGCCGAGACCACGCGCACCTCGTGGGGAATCCCGAGGCGCTCGAGCGTCTCGGCTGCCGACTTGAGGGTCTCCCAATCGGAGGTCGACCCCATGATGATGCCAACGAGCGGTTTCACCGCGGCATTGTACACTTTCGGCGCAAAAACCTAGTTTTCCGGCGCTTCGAGCGCCATCCGGAGGCGCCGGAAGAGCTGGCGCGCCGCGGCGGGCGGCCGGGCTGCCGCCTGCTCGGCCCGCGCCTGCCGCACGAGCGAGCGCATCTGCTGCAGGTCCGCGGCCGATACGAGGCCCCCGAGTTCGGTCCACGCGTCCGGTTCGTCGGCCAGCAGACGCTCACGCCACTGCTCCAGCACGTGTTCGCTGCGCACCCGCTGCCGGTCCGTCTCGCTGCGCATGGCCAGCGCCTCGCGAATGGGCTCGGCGTCGATCTTGCGGAGGATCTTGCCGA
>Ga0315290_10000239_pt1 | contig 34124 bp, 37 predicted proteins | sample YL17G12_0_MG_FD_203627 | JGI IMG/M metagenome (GOLD analysis project Ga0315290, IMG submission 203627) | Sediment microbial communities from Yellowstone Lake, YNP, Wyoming, USA - YL17G12_0 | ecosystem: Environmental > Aquatic > Freshwater > Lake > Sediment | place: USA: Wyoming | collected... | reverse complement strand
GAGTGGCGCCGCAATTCGCCCCGGCCCTTCGGGTTGGGTCTGCCTTGGGGCGCAGGCGTCGTTGCAAATGCTCGCCGTGCCGCCCGGCACGGCTGCGCTGTGCGCCTAGCCTGCGCCCCAAGGCAGACCCAACGCGGGCACGACCCAAAGCCCGACAGGCTCCTAGGCGGCGCTGAGCCACATCGCGGTGTCGAAGGCGCTGCTCATCAAGGGCATGTTCATGCCGAAACTCGCACTCGTAGAAGTCTTCGCGACACCTTTCGAAGGCTTTGCCGTGACGTTCTGGGCCACCTCTGTCGCCCGCTCCCATGACCCGAATTCCTGGGAGCGGGCTACTGAAAAGAATAAAAACATCGGAACGGCACTTTGCGCTCCGCCCAAAAGTCGGCCGCGTCGCGAAAGACGTCGAGCAGTTGTTCGCGTGCCTCCCGGTCGAACTTCGGGTTGTCAGGCAGTTGCTCGAGCACCACCACGAAGCCTGGTTGCGAGCCCGACTTGTGCACCAGGTCGGTCATGCAGTCGTACAGGGCGTCGAGATTCTTTCCGAAGTGCGCCGGGAACGTGAAGGCCTCGGCGATGCCCTCGAGCACGTCCTGCTTGGACTGTGCCGCCGTCAGGTTGGCGTACAGAAAATGCTGGCCCACCGCTTGCGCGGCCTGCAACAAGTCTTCGGCGCGGTAGGCGCGTATCGATTGAACGATATTGGGTCGGACTGTCTGCAACAACATGGTCACGATCCTCCTGTGGTCAATGAAAATCCGTCACGGGGCAGATCACTGCACGATTCGCTTGAAACTCGCGTAATGGTCTGCCGTGTAAAAACAAGCGTCGGGCTGCGTCGCAATCTTCCCTCCACACACAATGCGCTGGGCGCCGCGGTGCCCGCTGCCCGGCGTTGGCACCGTGTACTCGCGATAGAAGCCACGTGGGTACGCGGGCAAAAGCCGCTCCCGATTTCCGAACGTCGTGCCGTCCTTGGCGTGGGGAAACGGGCCGCCGGCAAGAACCAACTTTTCCGTCACCTGAGCCTCGGGCGGGAGCTGCGCCCTGGATACGACGCTGAGTTCTTGCGTGCTTTCTTTCGCTTGCGCCGCGAACGGTGCATGCGCAACAAGAATTACTGTCGCCGAGAAAGCGAGCCCCAACTTTCGCAGGACCTGCTCCAAACGCGGCTGGCCAATCAACAACACGGGTAATCCCTAAATACGAAGCGCGAATGGTACAGAAATCGCACTCAAAGCTCAAGCCCGTGCCTTATTTTTGGGCAGGATCCATCGTAAATTAGTCTGCGCACACATACGTCTAACGCATTGCCAAACATGGAATTCAACACGTATACGGGTAGGTGTGAAACCATCCTGGGATATACCGCCATTGACAGGTGCCCCTCAAAGGAATGGTCTTTACCCCGAGTCGCCCTTGCGGGACACGGGCCTCTGTGTCGCGGTCGACACAGCGCTCATTGCAAGCCACATGGCGACGATGTCGTCGAGTCGTTGCAGGCCGAGCCAGAGGGTTTGCGTGCCGGGTTCAGCGTCGCCATTTCGTCCGAGGAAGCCGCCCAGGGCGGCCACGCTTCGGATCATGTCGCGCAGGGTGGGCAGCGGCTTCGGTGCAGCAGGCTTGTTGGGGGTGGCCGCGCCGCGCACCGGCGGGCGTAGGATCTCGTGCTTGAGCGCGCCCACCCAGGACGCCGCCTCGCGGCGTGCGCCCTGCGCCGCAGGCAAGGAAACCTGGAGCGGCTCGGCGTTATCTCAAAACCGAGGCGAGCGAGGAGAAGACGATGACCCAATGGCGCAAAAAGACCCCGGACGAGACCTACACGGGCGGAGAAATCGATGCGCGGTTGACGGCCGAACTGCCGAAGTGGACGTTCGAAGACGGCTGGATCCGCCGCAAGTACAAGACGAGCGGCTGGAAAGGCACGCTGATGGTCGTCAACACGGTGGGCCACCTTGCCGAAGCCGCTTGGCACCACCCGGACCTGAACGTGTCTTACGCGTTCGTCACGGTGAAGTTGCAGAACCACGCAGCAAAAGGCATCACTGACAAGGACTTCGCGCTCGCGCGCAAGATTGAAGACGTGGTGATGTGGCAGCCGGGCCGGGAAGAAGGCTCTGCGCTCGAAGGCACACCGGATGACCCGCGCTTCAAGTACATAAAGTACGACTGAGCCAACGTCGGCAGCGCGGCGCCCAAATCGGTTGACCCTGCTTGACGCGGGTATGCACCGCGCGCTGCAGCAGGCATCAAGCATCGGGTTCTGCGCAGCCAGACTGTCCCCGATGCGGCACAGCCCGGCGCCCTGTCGTCGCGTTCGCACCGCGCGGCGCGGCGCGGCGCTCCGGTCGCGGAACAGGCCTTGCTTGCGTGCCACTATGCTTGATCATGTTGCTGCCCGCCGTACTTCGCATGCCTGCGCCTTCGACGCTTGAAATTCGCTCCCGGGCGCATGCCGGCGTCAGCGTGCGTGCGCCCGGCCGTCTGCACCTGGGATTCCTCGACCCGTCCGGCTCCCTGGGGCGGCGCTTCGGCAGCCTGGGCCTGGTGATCGAGAATTTCGAGACCGAGATCGAGATCATGGCCGCGAACGCCGATGACATCAGCGCCGACACCCCAGCCGCGCGCGCCGAGATCGGACGCATCGCGCAACACCTTCAGCGCCTGCGTGAACACACCGGTCTGCACGAGCCCGTGGCGCTGCGACTTCGCCAAACCTTGCCAGCGCACGCCGGGTTCGGCTCGGGCACACAACTCGCGCTCGCGGTGGGCCACGCCTTCGCGCGCTGGCACGGCCTGGCGCCGCCAAGTGCCACGCTCGCGCATTGGCTGGCGCGCGGCCAGCGCTCGGGCATCGGCATTGCCGGGTTTGACGCGGGTGGCCTGTTGCTCGACGGTGGCCCGGGCGCGGATGGCGCGACGGCGCCGCTGCTCGCGCGCCTGGCTTGGCCGAACGATTGGCGCGTCGTCGTCGTGCTCGACGCCGGGCAGTATGGTCTGTCCGGACACGCAGAAGCGCGAGCGATCGCCACGCTGCCGGAGATGGCGCAGGCCCAGGCCGCCGATCTGTGCCATCAGGTGCTGATGCGCGTGTTGCCGGGAGCGGCGAGCGGCGACTTCGCGGCCTTTGCGGCGGGGATCAACCATGTGCAGGCGTTGCTGGGCGCGCATTTCGCGCCGGCGCAAGGCGGCAGCGCCTGGACCAGCCTGGCCGTGGGCCGGTTGATGCAGTGGATCGGCACGCGCTTTGGAACTGCCGCAGCGATCGGCCAGAGTTCCTGGGGCCCCACCGGCTTTGCGTGCGTGCCATCCGCCATCGCAGCGCAGCAGTTGGTCGACGCAGCCCGGCAAGCCGGCGTGGTTGACGCATCGCTCGAATTGCGCATCGTCACCGGCCGCAACCACGGGGCTGTGCTGAGCGGCCCGCAACCGCCCTGAACAAAGTGCTCCAGCCAGCGCTCAATAGTTTCCGCTCCTCTCCTTGAAGTGACTCACGATGGAACGCCCTTACATCATTCACATGTTCACGCCCGGCCGGCAGATGAGCCCGTTCGACATCAACATGGCCGCTGACGCGGGTTACCAGATCGTCGTGCCATACACAGAAGTCGGCCTGGAGGCGATCTCCGGCCTGACGCAGGACACGATTTTTTCGCGCGGTCCGAAAGGTACCGCGCGCACCGGCATCTTCATCGGCGGGCGCGACGCGCTACTCGCCGCCGACATGCTGGATCGCGCGAAGGCCGCGATGTTCAAGCCCTTCGTCGTGTCGCTGATGGCCGACCCGAGCGGCGCGTACACGACGGCGGCGGCGATGCTCGCCTGCGTCGAGGCGGCATTGCGGCGAGTCCGCGGCGGCGCCACTCGCGACGGGCCGACCCGCGCGCTGGCGGGCCAGAGCGTGCTGGTTCTCGGAGGCACCGGGCCGGTGGGCCGGATCGCCGGCGTGATCGCGGCGCGCTGCGGCGCCCGAGTGACCTTGTCCAGCCGCGGCGGTGTCGCCGCCGCCGACCAGGCGGCACGCGAGACCGGGCAGCGCTTCCAGGTCGAGTTGCAAGGCGTGTCGGCGAGCGACCGCGCAGCCTTGCGTGAATCGCTGGCGCAGGCCGACGTCGTGCTCGCCTGCGCCGCCGCCGGGGTGCAAGTGGTGTCAGCCGATGACCTGGTTCATGCGCGGCGTCTGAAAGTCGCTGCCGATCTGAACGCCGTGCCCCCCGAAGGAATCGCCGGCCTGGGTGCGATGGACGACGCCAAGGCGCTGGTGGGAACGCAGGCGCTGGGAATCGGCGCGCTGACTGTCGGCAACGTCAAGTACCAGACCCAGCAGCGCCTGTTGCTGCAGATGCGCGAGGCAGCGGTGATGCTGAGCTTTGCTGAGGCATTCGCGACGGCCCAGGCCGTGCTGGCCGAGCGCGCGGGCACGGCAACGCCTTCCTGACAGCCGCCGTGCCTGCCATCGCCGTCGCGGCGCTTTCGGCGCGGCTGCTCGCCCAGGCCACGGCTGAGGCCGGCCTGGACGCGATCGCGCTCGACGTCTTCGGCGATGCCGACACCTGCGCGGCGGCGACGCATTGGTTGCCGATCGGCACGCCGCAAACGCTGCGTATCGACGCGCGGCTGTTTCTCGACACCCTGGAGGCACTGGCCGGGCAGGACATGGTGCAGGGCTGGGTCGCAGGCGCCGGTTTCGAAGGCCGGCCCGAGTTACTCGAGCAGGGCAGCGCACATCTGCCGCTGTTCGGCACGTCGGGTGCGGACGTACGCCGCGTGCGCGACCCGAAGACATTTTTCGATGCGCTGGGCGCGTTGCGCATCGCCCACCCTGAGGTGCGCCTGGATGCCGACGCGTCCCGCGCCGGCTGGCTCGTGAAGGACTTTGCGGCCAGCGGTGGCACGCACATCCGCCGCGCCGATTCGCTGGCGCCCGCGGCGCTCACGGCGTTGCAGTATTGGCAGCGCGAGGTGCAAGGCACAGCGATGTCGGCAACGTTCATCGGCGACGGGCACCATGCCGCCGTGTTGGGTTGCAACGAGCAAATCGTGCAGCCGTTCGGCGTTGCGCCCTATCGATTCCACGGTGTGATCGGCCCGGTCGCGGTTGCCGACGCGGCGCGGCGCGAAGTCGACCGAATCGTCGCGCTGCTGACCGAGGCGTTCGCCTTGCGTGGCTTGGCGAGCCTGGATTTCATGCTCGTCGACGGCGCCGTTCATGTGCTCGAAGTCAACCCGCGGCCGCCGGCCAGCATGGCCTTGTACGCGCACGTCGGCGCGGGCGGTGCGATGCGGGCGCACCTGAACGCGTGTCGAGACGGCGCGCTGCCCGGCGCAGCGGCGCCGGGCAATCGCGTGTGCGGCACCGAGATCGTCTTCGCCGACCGGCCGTTGCGCCTGGATGCCGCGGCAGCCACGACACTGGCCCACGCCGCGCACATCCACGACCTGCCGCGCACCGCGCAACATGAGACACAGTTGCGCCGCGGCGACCCGCTGTGCAGCGTCAGCGCAAGCGGCGCCGACGCCGTGTCGGTCCGATCCCAATTGGCACGGCGCCGCGACGCGCTGCTGCAGATCCTGGAGACGTTTCAATGAGCGAACATCCTGCGCCGCTGGCGGCGTGCGCGCAGAGCGTGAATGCGCATGTGCAGCCTTGGGTAGACCGCCTGCTGCGCGGCGCCGACGCGTTGCGCGTGCGCCTGCTGCGCGACGCGAGCGGCGCGCAGATCGTCGACGCGGGAATCGACACGCCCGGCAGTGTCGCCGCGGGTTTGCTGATCGGCGAAATCTGCATGGGCGGTTTCGGCAGCGTGTCCTTGCGCAGCCAGGCCTTCGAAGGCTGGCCCACCTGGCTCGAGGTTTGCAGTTCCCAGCCCGTGCTGGCCTGCCTGGCGAGCCAATACGCGGGCTGGAGCCTCGCGGCAAGCAAAGAGGAAACCGGCGCGAAGAAGTTCTTCGCGCTCGGCTCCGGCCCGGCGCGTGCGCTCGCGGTGAAAGAGCCGCTGTTCGAAGAACTCGGCTACCGCGACGCCTGCGCGCAGGGTGTGCTGGTGCTCGAGGTCGATCGGCTGCCGCCGGCGGTGATCGTGCGGAAAATCTTGCGCGATTGCGGATTGGTGCCGCAAGCGCTGACCCTGATCCTCACGCCCACCACCTGCGCAGCGGGAATCACGCAAGTCGTCGCGCGGGTGCTCGAAGTCGCACTGCACAAGGCACACTCGCTCGGCTTTGACCTCGGCCAGGTCGTCGACGGCGCGGCCAGTGCGCCGCTGCCGGCGCCCAGCCCCGACGCCGCAGTAGCGATGGGCCGCAGCAACGACGCCATCCTGTACGGCGGCCGGGTTCATTTGAGCGTGCGCGGGTCCGACGCCGCGGCGCGCGCGCTGGCGCAAGCACTGCCGTCGCGCAACTCGCCGGATTTCGGCCGCGGCTTCGCCGAAGTCTTCAAGGCCTCGGGCCACGACTTCTACAAGATCGATCCGGCCCTGTTCGCCCCTGCCGAAGTCTGGGTCAGCAACCTCGACAGCGGCAACACATGGCATGCCGGCGCGCTCGACATGGCGCTGTTGCAGGCGCTTTGGTTGCAGCCGGCCTGAACCGTGTGCGCATTGCGCGTTGCGATCATGACCGATGAGGTTGGCTGGCACACGCGCCAGTTGCAGGCGGCATTGCGTGAGCGCGAGGCGCTCGGCCGCTGCGTCGATCTGGCCGATTGCCGCATCGATACCCTGGCGGCTTGGCACGGCCTGGTGATCCCCGGCTTTGGCCGCGACTTGCCCGATGCCGTGCTGGTGCGCGGCATTGCCGGCGGAAGTTTCGAGCAGGTGACGAAGCGCCTGGGGGTGTTGCATTCGCTGCGCGAACTGGGCGTGCCGGTTTACAACGACGCGCGCGCCATCGAGCGCTGTGTCGACAAGTCGATGACGAGTCTGCTGTTGCACGCCGCGGGCGTGCCGACACCGCCGACCTGGGCGCTCGAATCGCACGCGCAGGCGCAGCGCATCGTGATGGCACAGGCCGCCGCCGGTCACGCGTTGGTGCTCAAGCCATTGTTCGGCTCACAGGGCAAAGGACTGCAACGCGTGGGCGCCGTCGATGGCGGGTTTGTCGCGATGCCGGCACCACAGGCGCTGAGACGAGATTTCGGGTCGCTGGCGTATCTGCAGCGTTTCATCCCGGCGCGCTCCGACCCGGGCTTCGACTGGCGCGTCTTCGTCATCGGTGGCCGTGCCGTCACTGCGATGCGGCGCGTGAGTTCACACTGGGTGCACAACGTTGCGCAGGGTGCGACATGCGAGCGCATTGAGCTGACCCCCGAACTCGCCCGCATCGCGCAAGATGCAGCGCGCGCCGTGGACGCCGACTGCGCCGGCGTGGACCTGATGCCCAGCGGGGCCGGGGCGGCGGTGCAGGTGATCGAAGTCAACGGCGTCGCCGCCTGGCAAGGCTTGCAGGGCGTCACGCACTTCAACATTGCGCGCGCCATCGTCGACGACTTGTTCGCGCGCCGATTGCAGCGCCCCTTGAGCGCGACGCGCGCTGCGTCGGCCGGGCGCGAAGACGCGCAAGCAAACCGGCGCGCACGACGACCATGACCGACTCGCCGCAGGCGGCGCAAGTCAGCGCGTTCGCGAAGACCTGTTTTCTGCGCGCATGCGCGCTCGATGTCGCGGTGCGCAAGCCCGGCAATGTGAGCGCAGCCTGGCCCGGCCACGGCATGGCCGCCGCACAGTTCCTGGCCAGCGCGCAAGCCGCCGTGGAGCCCTTGTTCGTCCCGGGTGAGCGGGTCGGGCCGCGCATCGAGCGTGCGATGGCCGCCACCTGGGCGGCGGCCGGATGCAACACCAACCTCGGCATCTTGCTGCTGTGCGCGCCGATCGCCGCGGCCATCGAACTGCCGGGAGCCCTGCAAGGCGCAGCGCGGTTGCGCGCCGCGGTCCAGGCCACGCTTTCCGGGCTGGACCTCGACGACACGCGCCACGCTTACCGTGCGATCGCCTTCGCCAACCCGGCCGGCTTGGGCCGGGCCCAGGCCGAAGACGTGAACGATGAGCCGCACCTGCCGCTGCGCGCCGCGATGGCGTTGGCAGCGCCGCGCGACAGCATTGCGCGCCAATACGCGAACGGCTTCGACGACGTCTTCGACGTGGCGTCGCCGCTCGAGCGCCTCGGGTTTTCCCTGATCGATTTCGATCCGGACGCGCCCGTTGATCACGCAATCGCAGCGTCGGTGCAGCAACTTTTCCTGCGCTTCTTGAGCCGCTGGCCCGATTCACACATTGTTCGAAAACACGGGCGAGACGTGGCACATACTGTCATGAGCGCGGCGCAAGCCTGGCAGGGCCATCTCAGGCCCGAAGCCGACCCGGCTTTCGCCGCCTGGGACGAGGCCTTGAAGGCGCAGAGCATCAACCCCGGCACGAGCGCCGATCTGAGTGTTGCCGCGCTGCTGCTCGCGGGCCTGCTCGGCCGCAGCGGCCAGATGTGGCATGGAAAGTGATAGCTCCACGGATGCGCGGGTCTGCAGGCCGGCGTTGGGACACTTTAGAACCACACACACAGGAGATTGAAAAGCCATGGCAAAAATCGATCGCATGATGGTCGGCGAGTCACTCGTCGGTGAAGGCAACGAAGTTGCGCACATCGACTTGATCATCGGGCCGCGCGGCAGCCCCGTCGAAACCGCATTCGCCAACGCACTGACCAACAACAAGGATGGTTTCACGTCCCTGCTGGCCGTGGTCGCGCCGAACCTGTTGACCAAGCCGTCGACCGTGATGTTCAACAAGGTCACGATCAAGGGCGCGAAGCAGGCCGTACAGATGTTCGGGCCGGCACAGCGCGCCGTGGCGATGGCCGTTGCCGACAGCGTCCAGGAGGGCACCATTCCGGCCGCCGAAGCCGACAACCTGTTCATCTGCGTCGGCGTATTCATTCACTGGCTCGCCGAGGACGACAAGAAGATCCAGGACTACAACTACCGCGCCGTCAAGGAATCGATCCAGCGTGCCGTCACCGGCTCGCCCACCGCTGCTGAAGTGCAGGCCAGGAAGGGCAGCGCATCGCATCCGTTCCAGGCGAAGTAGGCTGGAGCAAACGCACCGCCAAGGCGTTGCGAAGAGAGCTTCTAGGGTTTCGAACCGGCCGCCTGGCCGGTTTCTTTTTTGCGGCTCAGCCTCTCAGAGGCTGAGAGTTTTTCGAGCGTGCCCGAGCAGCGCGCCAGAAGGCGCATGATCTAGGCGCAAAGCGCAGGCATAGCTCGGGCTATGGCGAGCATTTGCAACGACGAGCAGGCGTCTTCTGGCGTGATGAGCGGGCATGATCGAAAGACTCTCAGCCTCTCAGCCCCCGGGCACCATGCCGCTGCCGATCAGGCGCAGCACTGCTGCGCCGCGTTGGGCACGCTCGGTCGAGGCGTCCAACTCGGGAGCGAATCGCTCGATCTGAACGCCCACCGCGTGAACGTCGTCGAACTTGTGGGGTTTGACGACCTTGACGCGCACCCAGGCCGCGCCGAATTCCCCGATCAGCAACTCGGCAATCGTCTCGGCGAAAGCCTCGAGCAGTTGCACCCGGTGCTCACGCAAGAGCCGTTGCAGGCGTTCGCGCACCCGTGCATAGTCGATCGTGTCGGCAATCGCGTCCGTGTCGCAGGCGCGTGGTCTGGGCACGCCGGCATGCACGTCGATCACGAGCAGCTGCGCTGCATGCAGTTCGCTCTCGTGGATGCCGATCACGGTCTCGCCGCTGAAGCCCTCGATGAAGATCAGGTCCAGCGGGGCGGCTGGCGAGTCATGCGACGGTGCTGAGCCGAGCGGCAGGCTGGTGGGACTCGGGGAGAACATGCGCGCGATCCTTTTTTTGAAGACTTCTGTTGCAGCGTCTGTTAGCATTTTGCGCGCCCGCCGTCCCGCAGCCCCTGGTATTTCACCTGTTGCGGCCGGCCTCGGCGTCGCGACAATGCAAGATTTCCAGAGATTGGCGGGTGCGGCAATGCGCAGAGTTGTATGTCACTGACGACGCGAGAGGCACACCGGCACGCGGATCGTATCCTCGAGCGCGTGCGCGGGGGGCTGGGCGGGCCGCGCGGTGACGCGGTGGCCGAGTCGTGGAGCCGCTGCGTCAACGAATACCGGCTTGACCCAGCCCAGCCGCGCGAGCCGGCGTTCATCACGCGCCTCGAACTCGAGGCGCGCCGTGCGCAGCGCGCCGACGTCATCGCCTGCGCGCGGTACGAGATGACGACCCTGTACCAGCAACTCGGCGACGCCGAAGGCGCGGTCGTGTTGACCGACACCGATGGCGTGATCGTGCACATGGTCACGTCGCCCGAGTTCGGCGCCGAGGTTGGCCCGCTGGGGCTGCGGCTGGGCGGCATCTGGAGCGAAACCGCCGCGGGGACGAACGGCATGGGCACCTGCCTCGCCGCCGGCAGCCCCGTGACGATCCAGCGCGACGATCATTTCTACACCCAGTTCACCCAGCTCACCTGCTCCGCCGTTCCGGTGTATGACCCGTCGGGCGAGATCGCGGCGGTGCTCGACGTGACGAGCCGCTCCGGCCTGATGCAGCAGCACCTGCTCGTGCTCCTGGGAATGACGGTGCGCATGATCGAAAACCGGCTCATCGACATGCGCTTTCGCAATGCGCACCCGTTGCACTTTCACAGCCGCCCCGAGTTCGTCTACACGCTGCACGAAGGCAAGCTCGCCGTGGGCGACGACGGGCGCGTGCTCGCCGCGAACCGCAGCGCGCTGTTCCAGCTCGGCATGCAGTCGATGGACGACATCCGCACGCGGCGCATCGAAGACCTGTTCCAGACCTCGCTGGAAGACATGCTGCAACGCAGTACCTCGTCGTCGTTTCATCCTGTCGTGACCTACCGCACCAATGCTGCGCTGCGCTTCTTTGCGGTCGCGCGGCGTCCCGCCTCCGAAGCGACGGCGGCGTCGCTGCCGCGGGCCGAAGCGACGGCGGCGTCGCTGCCGCGGGCCGAACCCACGGCGGCGTCAGACGCGACGGCCATGCTCCAGCCGGAGGCGAATCCGCGCGCGCCGCTGCGCCTGGCGACGACGCGTCCACTCGTTGGGTCCAGCGCCGGCAACGACTTCACATTCAACGATGCGCGGCTGCTGGCCCATCTCGACACCGCCCGGCGCGTCATCGCGCGCCAGACGCCGCTGCTGCTGTGCGGCGAAACCGGCTCGGGCAAGGAAGTTTTCGCGCGCGCCGTGCACGATTCGAGCCCGCACGCGAGCGGCGCGTTCGTCGCCGTCAATTGCGCAAGCCTGCCTGAACAGTTGATCGAGGCCGAGTTGTTCGGCTACCGTGCCGGCGCCTTCACCGGCGCGCAGCGCACCGGGCGCCGCGGCAAGATCTTGCAGGCCAACGGCGGCACGTTGTTCCTCGACGAGATCGCCGACATGCCGCTCGAATTGCAGGCCCGGCTGCTGCGCGTGCTCGACGAGCGCCAGGTGACGCCGCTGGGCACGGAAGAGACGTATGCGGTGGATTTCCAGCTCATCAGCGCGAGCCATGAGCATCTGCCGACCCGGGTTCGAGAGGGGTGCTTTCGCGAAGACCTCTATTACCGGCTGGCCGGCATCGAACTCGCGCTGCCTGCGCTGCGCGAACGCAGCGACCGGCGCGAACTGATGTTCAGCATGCTCGCCGCTGAATCCGGCGGCAAGGCGTCACTCAGCGCCGACGCTGAACGCCTCCTGCTCGAGCACCCCTGGCCGGGCAACTTGCGCCAGCTGCGCCATGTGCTGCGCACCGCAGCCGCATTGGCCGAGTCCAGGTTGATCACGCGCGAGCATTTGCCATCGATGGTGCCCGTCGCCGCGCCTGGCGCCGCGCCCGTCACCGCGCCGAACTTGGCGCATCTGGCGCACTGGGCTGGAGCACTGGAGGGCGCCAGCGCCGACGGCGCGCAGCCGAGCAAGCTCAACCTGATCCAGGCCAACGAACGCCAGGTTCTGCTCCAATTGCTCGAACAGCACCGCTGGAACGTGAGCAATGTCGCCAAGGCGCTCGATGTCAGCCGCAACACCCTCTACCGCAAGCTCCACAAGCTTCACATCGAAGTCTCCCACCCCGAGTGAGCCCGCACCCGGCGCTGCAGCGTCGCCGCAGCGCTCGCGCCTGGCCTGGTGCATCACCGGTTCGGGCCACTACCTCGACGAGTCACTCGCGCTCGCGGCGCGCCTGCCGCAGCTCGACCTGTTCCTGTCCGACGCTGCCGAAGAGGTGCTGCCGATCTACAAAGTGCGCATTGAAGACCTGCGGCCGCGTTTCGGCCCGGGCTTCCGCCTGGTGCGCGACAAGACTGCGAGTGCGGTACCGGTGGGCATGCTCTACGACGACGTGTATCACACCGTCGTCATCGCGCCGGCGACGAGCAACAGCGTCGCCAAATGCGTCGTCGGCATCAGCGACACGCTGCCGACGAACATGTTTGCGCAGGCCGGCAAGCTCGGCATCATGAGCATCGTGTTCGCCTGCGACAACGAACCCGTCGTCGTCACGCGCTCGCCGCACGAGTGGGTCACGCTGCGCCCGCGCCGCATCGAGCTCGACAACGTGGAACGCCTGCGCGCATTTCCGTTCTGCCAGGTCGTGTGTTCACCCGCGGAACTCGAAGCGGCGCTGCAAACTCGCCTTGCGCAACTGAGAGGCTGAGAGGCTGAGAGGCTGAGCCTGGCATGGAACACATCGTCTTCCTGACCGGACGCCTCGCACAACCGCAGCTCGAGCGCGTATTGGCCGGAATCGACGCCGCACCGTTCACCTGGGAAGTGCGCGAGATCGGTCTGCAGGTTGCGGCTCTGATGACGGCCGACATGATCCGCAGGCGAGTGGCCGCGCCCGTGGCCACCGATGCCGCGGGTGCGCCGCCGCAGCGCGCCGACCGCATCATCATTCCCGGCCGCTGCCGTGGCGATTGCGAAGCCCTGAGTGCGTTCTACGGCATCCCCGTCGTGCGCGGACCCGAAGAGCTGAAGGACTTGCCGCGATTTTTCGATCGCGCGGCCAACCCCGTCGACCTGAGCCAGTACGCAGTCGCAATCTTCGCCGAGATCGTCGATGCGCCGCACCTTGGTGTCGAGAGAATCGTCGCGCGCGCACGCGAACTCGCGCGAGACGGTGCAAACGTCATCGACCTGGGTTGCCTGCCCGAGACTCGCTTTGAACACCTCGAAGACGTCGTGCGTGCGCTGAAATCCGAGGGTTTTTGCGTCAGCGTTGACTCGCTCGATCCCCAGGAATTGCTGCGCGCTGGCCGAGCCGGCGCCGACTATCTGCTGAGCCTGACGCTCGACACTCTGTGGGTCGCCGATCAAGTGCCGTCCACGCCGGTGCTGATCCCACGCACGCCCGCGGACGTTGACTCTCTGTACAGCGCCATTGACGCGCTGCGGTCGCGCGGCCGCGCCTTCCTCGCCGATTCGATCCTCGACCCGATTCCTTTCGGCCTGACGGCGTCGGTCGTGCGCTACCACGCGCTGCGCATGCGCTATCCGGCGGTGCCGATCATGATGGGCATCGGCAACCTCACCGAACTGACGGAAGCCGACACGAGCGGCATGAATGCGCTGCTGCTGGGAATCGCCGCCGAATTGAACGTCGCCGCGGTCTTGACGACGCAGGTGAGCCAGCATGCGCGGCGCGCAGTGCGCGAGGCCGACTGGGCGCGCCGCATCATGCATGCCGCCGCGCAGCAGCGCGCGCTGCCCAAGGGAATGAGCGACGCGCTGATGACGGTGCACGCGAAACACCCGTTTCCCGACACCCCCGAGGAAATTGCGCAGACGGCGGCACAGGTACGCGACCCGAACTTTCGGATCCAGGTGTCGGGCGCCGGTGTCCACGTCTACAACCGCGACGGCCTGCGCCTCGGTCAGGGCGCGTTCGACCTGTGGCCGCAGCTGCAACTGGAGCACGACGCGGCACATGCCTTCTACATGGGCTTCGAACTCGCGCATGCCGAAACCGCGTGGCGCCTGGGCAAACGCTACGTGCAAGATCAGCCGCTGGACTGGGGTTGCGCGGTCGAACGCCAGGCCGAAGACCTGACCGTCTGGTGTGCGCCGGGTACCACCTTGACGTCGGCAGTGGCGTCGGCGTCATCGCCTATCCACACTGCAGCCAAGCGCAGCAGCCCCTGATTGATGAACGATCAGATTTTCGAAACCGTCGTCACCAGCGTCGCCGCCGACGGCACGCCACATGTGGCGCCGATGGGCGTGCGCTACCAGGCGGACCTGGTCGTGCTGATGCCGTTCAAGCCGTCGACGACGCTCGCCAACGTGCTCGCCACCGGCTGCGCGGTGCTGAACCTCGTCGTCGACTCGCGCCTGTTCGCCGGCTGCGTGACGGGGCGGCGCAACTGGCCCACGCTTCCCACCGCGGGCATCGAAGGGGTGCGCCTGACATGTGCCCTGCGCCATGTCGAGCTGCGCCTGGCGCTGCACGTCGACGATCCGCAGCGCCCGGTGTTGCGAATGGCACGCGTGTCCGAAGCGACGCACGCGCCGTTTCTCGGCCTGAACCGTGCCCAGGCCGCCGTGCTTGAAGGCGCGGTGCTGGTGAGTCGCCTGCACATGCTGCCACCCGACAAGGTGGCCACGGAGATGGCCTATTTGCAGATCGCTGTGGACAAGACCGCAGGCCCGCAAGAGCACGAGGCCTGGGGCTGGCTGCGCGAGGCCGTTGCGGCGCATCGCACGCGCGCGGGCACCCAATGATGAAGCTGCTGGTGAGCGTGCGAAGCGTCGAGGAGGCACTGCTCGCGGCACGCGGCGGCGCCGATTTCATCGACTTGAAGGAGCCGGGTGCCGGTGCGCTCGGCGGGCTCCCGGTGGCGACGATCCGAAGCATCGTCGCGGCGCTGCGCGCACGTGGCATCACGCTTCCGGTGAGTGCGACGATCGGCGACTTCTCGATGTCGGCGTTGAGCGAGATCGGTGCGCGCGTCGAAACGGTTGCCGCCTGCGGCGTCGACTTTGTGAAAGTCGGTATCGAAGCCACAGCCGCGGCGCCGGCCGTGCTCGAGTGGCTGGGCTGCTGCGGCAATCCCGTGATACCCGTGTTCATCGCCGACCGGGGCCTGGACGAAGCATTGATCGAACAAGCGGCGGCGCTGCAATTCTCCGCGTTGATGGTCGACACCGCCGACAAGCTCGCCGGCTGCCTTTTCGACGTGGCAACGCCCGTCGCGTTGCACCGCTTCATCGCGATTGCGCGTGGCGCCGGTGCTCAAGGAAACGAAGGGCCGCCCCGAGGTGGCTTGCCCCCCTCGGGCGGCCAGGCCCGCAGCGAGAGAGCGCCTGCGCGTTCGCGAATCGCTGGCCATGGCGATCCGGCCCGCAAGGCGGATGGCGAGCCCCTCATGAAGGCGGCTTGGACACACACAATGGCCGGGCTGGCCGGTGCGCTGCGAATCGAGCACGCTGCCTTGCTGGCGGCGCTCGCGCCTGACTTCGCAGGGTTTCGCAGCGCGGTGTGCGCGGGCAATCGCAGCAGTACGCTCGACCCGCAACGCCTGCACCGACTGGTGCAAGCGTTGCGCCCGCATCACGTGCCGACGTTTCGCTCGGTGCCCAGCAGCAGCAAGCGAATGTGCGCGAGTTCGGTTCGCTGAACGATATCGATGGTGCAAGCGGCGCCGGCCGCGAGCGATGCAAAGCGGCGATCGAGGATGCCGGCGCCGCTGAGGTCGGCCAGGCTCAGCGCAGGGTCAATCTCGCAGGCCTTGACGATCACCAGCCGCTCGGCGTTCAACTGGCGCGCCAGGTCGAGCGCCATGCTGTCTGAGGTGACGTCCCAGTTGGCGTCGGCGTCCGGCTCGTCGCGGCACTGCCCGATCGGCAACCACAGCGCCGTGTGTCCGCCGTGCAGCACGCTGCGAATCTCGGCCTGGGTGGCAGCCATGCGCAGTGCGGGATTCAGCCCACGCGCAAGGTAAGCGTTCTGCGCCATCGCCAGCACGGCCATGTTGTGCGCCGCCAAGTCGTCGAAGTGCCAATGCGCCTGGGCGCTGCGAACTTCATCGGCAAAGGTGCCGCCACCGCAGACGATCGTGACGCGGCCGCCGCCGAGTTGCGCCAGCAGATCCAGCCACCCGGGCAAGAGCGGGTCGGTGTTCATGCTGCCGCCGAGTTTGACGACCCACATCAGTCATGCTCCTTTTCAAACAGTGCCGCGACGGCGACGCTGGGGGCGCAGACCTGGGCCCACGCCGCCGTGTCGGCCGGCGCCTGGGGCGCGATGCGCACCAGATCGGGCGCGTAGTTCACGTGGCACCACCCGGACCGCGCCAGCTCGGGCACGAGAAACGCCCCGCAGCCGGCACCGACCAACCGCACCGGGGCGTGCAGCGCGTGCGCGGCGAGCACCCGACCGAGTTGTTGGCGCAGTTCGGTGAGCTGTGCGGCGCGCCAGCCCTGGGCGAAGCAATGCCACTCGAAATCTGTGGCGTCGCGCGCGTCCAGGCCGATCATTCGGGCCAGGCGCGCGCGGCTGCCCGCCGCGTCTTTGGCGCCGTTGTCGGCAGCCGGGTGCTGATCGTGTGCAGCATCGAGTTCCCCCGTGAGGCGATACACGTCAGCCGTGGTCGCGAAGAATTCGTTCATCACGTTCACCTCGGTAGCGCGCCCCGCATGCTGCCACCCGATGCGTTGCGCCAGCGCGCACAGCGGCGTGCGCACCACGCCCTGATAGACGAGTTCGCTGTGCTCCAGGCGCAGTGCGTCGCCGCGGTGCGCCGTGAGAACACGCCCGTCTCGAAACGGAATCAGATCGGTCGTCGTGCTGCCGATGTCGACGAGCACGCCCTGCGAGTCCTGCAGCAGGCAGGCAGCGTGCTGCGCCGTGGCGAGCCAGTTTGCCGAGGCGATGTGCTGCCACGTCGCGCCGGCCTCCAGGGCACCGCACCAGCCTGCGTCCCCGGCGAAGAAGCGCGGCTGCGGCAACGCCCGGCCCAGCACTCGGGCGATGCGCCGCACACCGTCTTCGCGGTTCGCAAAGGCGTCGACCATTTCGCCGGTCATCGTCACGGCGTGGCGCTGCCTGGCCAGATCGGGCCATCGCGCCAGGGCAGCGGCGAGCGCGGTTTCCAACTCCGCGACGCCTTTCCACAGCGCGCACGGCCACTGCGCCGCGTCGAGCAGCGCGCCGCGTGAAAGGCGCGCCGCCTTGACGTGGGCACCGCCGATGTCCCAGCCGATGACGTTGCGCTCAGGCATGGCGGTCGTCGCTTCGCTGCGCCGCACACCGGTTTCGGGCGTTGGCGCAGACGATGCTGAGATACTCGCGCACGTGCGGCGGCGCGCTCGCGCTGTGCGCCGAATCCTCTTGCCCCACCATGATCCTGGTTCCTGTTGTCGATCTGATGCGCGGCCAAGTTGTGCGCGCAGTGCGCGGCAATCGCAATGCGTACCAGCCGATCGTCTCGACATTGTGTGCGGGCAGCGATCCGGTTGTGGTGTCGCGCGCGCTGTGCGAGCACTGCGCAGCACCCCGCCTGTACGTTGCCGACCTGGATGCGCTGACCGGCGGCGCAGCACAGGCTGATGTGCTGCGCTCGCTCTTGACGGCTCTGCCCGACGTCGAACTGTGGCTCGACGCGGGCTTTGCCGACGCTGCCGCGGCTGAATCGCTGCTCGAATCGATCGGCACCCTGGCGCGGCGCATCGTGCCGGTGTTCGCCAGCGAGTCGCTGGCTTCGATGCAGGCGCTGCAGACTTGTTTCGCGCTGCCGCGCGCCGGCATCCTTTCGCTCGACCGGCGCGACGGCCAACGCCTCGACACCGTGGGCTGCTGGGACTTGCCGCAATACTGGCCGAAGCAGGTGATCGTGATGACCCTCGAGCGCGTTGGCGCCGATTGCGGGCCGGACCTGGCCACTTTGCGCGACACCGCGGCGCGCGCGCCGGGTACCCAACTCATCGGCGCGGGCGGGGTGCGCAATCCGGCAGACCTCGACCAGGCCCGCGCGGCCGGGGCGTACGCATGGCTCGTGGCCAGCGCATTGCACGACGGGCGCCTGCCTGCGGTGCGCCTGTGAATCCGGGCCGCAATGAACCTCATGGGCTTGAGTGCATCATTAATCGTGCCAGGCAGCGCCAGCGCGATGGCGCTGCCGCTGCGCACCCGCCTGAAAGCGCGAATCTCCCAGGCGCGGGCCGGATCGAAAACCCGACGCGTTCCAAATGAAGGACCGGATTCGCAACACTCTGTGGCACGTTTGAAGGTCAGGGATCGGGCCGCTCGCGCGAATCTGCGCTCCAAGCACTGGCACATCGCTTGCGTCAAGGAACGTTGATGACGCCCACTGCATCCGTCGCCGCGGCTGGCACCAGCCCCTGGATCTGCCCCTTTTGCCCGCTGGCTTGCGACGATCTGGAGGTTCAGGTCGGTGCGCCAGACCTCGCGCTCGCCTTGAACCGGGGATCTTGCCCACGCGCCAGTGAATCGCTGAGCCGCATTTCCCGCGCGCCGGGTTTTGTCAATGACGGCGCGCACAACGACGGCCTGCGCTGCGACATCGCAACCGCCATCGCCGCCGCGACGCGCGTCCTGGCGGCGAGCCGCCAGCCGCTGTTCGCCGGGTTGGGCACCGACGTCGCGGGAGCACGCGCGCTGTACCCGCTGGCCTGCGCGCTGGGGGCCGTTTGCGATTGCGCAGGCGGCGATGCATTCATGCAAGGTGTGCGGGCGCTGCAAGACCGCGGCCAGTTCACGACCACGCTGGCCGAAGTGCGAACCCGCGCCGACCTGATCGTCTTCATCGGCGGCCTGCCGGGTTCAGTCGCGCCGCTGACACCGCAACGCTGCGGCATCACCGAGTCACGCGCTGCACAGCGCCATGTGGTGTTGCTCGGCCCGAACCCCGGCGATGCAGTGCAGTTGTCGGAATGCGCCGCCCCCGGTGTGAGCTGCGAGTCCATCGCTCTTTGCGGCGATCTGTTTGACAGCGTCGCACTGCTCGCAGCCTTGGTCGCGCAGCAAAGCGTGCGCGACGCGCCCGAGACATTGCGCACCCTGGCGGCGCGCCTGCGTGCGGCGCGCTACGCCGTGCTCATCGGCACACCGCCAAGCCTGCCGCCGCAGGGCAGCCTGATCATCGAGACCGTGCACGCGATCGTGAATCAGTTGAATCGCGACACGCGGGCCGCGGCGCTGTGGGTCGGCGGCGGCAACGGCGCCGCCACCGCGAACCAGGTCTTCACGTGGCTGTCGGGCCTGCCGCTGCGCTCACGCGCCGGCCCTCGCGGCCTGGAACACGAGCCGCTGGTGTATGGCGCGCAATCCTTGCTCGACGACAACGCGGTCGACGCGTTGTTGTGGGTTTCGAGCTTCGACGCCGGTGCGGCCTCGAGCGCAGTTGCGAAAACCGAACTGCCGATGGTGGTGCTCGGCCCACCCGCGCTCGGCGCGGCGTGCCGGCGCCCGGGCGCGGTGTTCATCCCCGTCGCCACGCCCGGCGTCGGCAGCGCGGGTCATGTGTTTCGCACCGACGGCACGGTGCTGATGCCGCTGCGCGCGCTCTACGAAGATCGCTGGCCCACGGTGGCAAGCGTGGCACAACGCATCTTGAAAGCGCTGGGCGCGGAGCGCAGATTGTGAGCAGCATGCTGCTGCGGGGCGGGCGAATCGTCGATCCGGCAAATCCGGCCGCGCCGCAACTGCGCGATCTCGCGCTGCACGACGGCCGCGTCGTCGAGCCCATCGTCGGTCAACGCTACGACGAAGAAATCGACGCCAGCGGCTGCGTCATCCTCGCCGGCGGCATCGATCTGCACACCCACATCGGCGGCGGCAAGGTCAATCTCGCGCGCATGCTGATGGTGGAAGACCACCGCTCGGGGGCGGACCCGATCCCGCTATCCGTCAACCCGATCGAGTTGGCGTCGTGCGGAAGCTGCGCGCCGGGCACGCTCGCCACCGGTTATCGCTACGTCGAGATGGGCTACACCGCGGCGTTCGAGCCGGCGATGCTGTCAAGCAACGCGCGCCACGCCCACATGGAAATGGGCGATGTTCCAGTGCTCGACCATGGCGCCTATGTGATGCTCGGCAACGACGAGTTGTTCCTGCAACTGCTGTCCGAGGGTGGGCGCTTGGGGCGCAACTTCGCGCAACTGCGCGACTACACCGCGTGGACGATAGCCTCCAGCAAGGCGATGGGCGTGAAGGTCGTGAACCCGGGCGGCATTTCAGCGTTCAAGTTCAATCAGCGCAAGCTCGACGTCGACGAGCCCCATGTGCACTGGCAGGTCACGCCGCGCCAGGTGCTGCAGACGCTGGCGTGCGCGCTGCATGAGTTGGGCGTCGCGCACCCGCTGCACATCCACGGCAGCAACCTCGGCGTGGCGGGCAACATCGCCTCGACCCTGGACACGATCGATGCGCTCGAAGGATTGAGCGCACATCTGACGCATGTGCAGTTCCACGCCTACGGCGCCGAGGGTCCGAACAAGTTCTCCTCCGCCGCGCTGCAACTCGCCGAAGCGGTGAACGCGAATCCGCAGATCAGCATCGACGTCGGCCAGATCATGTTCGGCCAGACCGTCACGGCGTCGGGCGACACGATGCGCCAGCACGCGAACTCGGGCCTCGCGAACCCGCGCAAATGGGTCGGCGCCGACATCGAAGGAATCGCCGGCTGCGGCGTCGTGCCGTTTCGCTACCGTGAACAGAGTTACGTGAACGCACTGCAATGGGCGATTGGTCTGGAAATCTTCCTGCTCGTGCGCAACCCCTGGCAGGTGGTGCTCACCACCGACCATCCGAACGGCGCACCGTTCACGAGTTACCCGCACCTGATCCGTCTGCTCATGGACCGGAGTTTCCGCAACGAGCAACTCGCCAGGCTGCACCCCGAAGTGGCGGCGAATTGCGCGTTGCGATCGATCACGCGCGAACTGACGCTGGAAGAGATTGCCGTGATGACACGCGCCGCGCCGGCCAGGCTGCTCGGCCTGCGCGACCGCGGCCAGCTTGGCGTGGGCGCGGCGGCAGACATTGCCGTGTATCGCGAGGCCTCCGATCGTGAGGCGATGTTCGCGACGCCCGAGTATGTGTTCAAGGACGGCAGGCTCGTGGCCCGAGCCGGAAAGATGGTTGCCGTGCCCGTCGGCGGCACGCATTTCGTCGAGCCGGACTTCGACCGCGGAATCGAGAAGCTGCTGCGCCGCCATTGGCAGGCTCACGGGTCGATTCATTTCGACCATGTCGCCATCGGCAAGGACGAGTTGTGCAGTTGCTGCAACGGCGGGCGCCTGCTGCCGGCAGCGTGTTTCCCTCACGCAGCATGAGCTCGCGTTCTGCTCTCAATGCGAACCCCGCCCTGCACGGCACAAAGGGACTCCAATGACCACGCCGCTACAGCGCAACGGCGTGACCATCGACGACAGCTTCGCCGAAGCGTTCGCGATGAAGGCGACGCGCATCGTGATCACGGCGCACTCGCTGCAGTGGGCGCGTCACGCCGCGGTGTCGGCCACCGGCTTCGCGACCTCGGTGATTGCCTGCGGCTGCGAAGCCGGCATCGAGCGCGAACTGGGCGCCCACGAAACACCCGACGGCCGCCCGGGCATCGCCGTGCTGCTGTTTGCGATGTCGGGCAAGGAACTTGCCAGACAGGTCGAGCGGCGTGTCGGCCAATGCGTCTTGACCTGTCCGACGACCGCCGTCTTTGCCGGAATCGACTCCGGTGAAGCGCTGGCCCTGGGCAAGAACCTGCGTTTCTTCGGTGACGGCTGGCAGATTGCGAAGGTGATCGACGCCAAACGCTATTGGCGCGTGCCCGTGATGGACGGCGAATTCGTGGCGCAGGAAACCACCGGCATGATCAAGGGCGTGGGCGGCGGCAACCTGCTGCTGCTCGCGCGCGATACCGATAGCGCGCTCGCCGCGGCGCAAGGCGCGGTCGCCGCGATGAAGCTGTTGCGCAACGTCATCATGCCGTTTCCCGGCGGCGTGGTGCGCTCCGGCTCGAAAGTCGGCTCCAAGTACGCGAGTCTGGGCGCATCGACCAACGACGCGTTCTGCCCGAGTCTGTACGGCCTCGTGGCGCACAGCGAACTCACCCCAGAGACGCGCTGCGTCATGGAGATCGTGATCGACGGATTGACCGAGGCCGATGTCGCCGCCGCGATGCGCGTCGGTATCGCGGCCGGCGTCGCACTCGGTGCGGCCGGCGGGCTGCTGCGAATCTCGGCAGGCAACTACGGCGGCAAGCTCGGGCCGTTTCACTTTCACCTGCACCAGCTGCTTGAATCATGACGGGCTGGACGCTGCGCACCAAACAAGTCCCTGCCCTGCGCGTCGACATGCGCGGCGTCTCGCCGATCGCGCTGGCGGCGCTCGCCCGCGCCGAGGTCGAGCGTTTTCGCGTCGGCTACGGCAATTCCCTGGTCGCACTGGCCGAGTTCTTCCATGTCACGGCAGGCGCCGACGCGACGTTGCGATTTGCGGCTGAACTCGCGCGCTTCGACCGCGTCGGCTGGCAGATGGATGGCGGCCTATTGGTGGTCGAAGGCAACGTCGGCGACTATGCGGGTGCCTGCATGCGCAGCGGCGAGATGACTGTACAAGGCTCGGCGCGCGATCTGGCAGCTTGCGAGATGGCCGGCGGCACAATGCGCATCGACGGTCACGTGGCCGATTTTGCGGCGAGCACATTGCCCGGCAGCATGGACGGCATGCGCGGCGGCACGCTCGTCGTGAAGGGCGATGCGGGAGCGCGTTTCGGCGACCGCATGCGGCGCGGAACCGCGCTCGTGTTCGGTGATGCCGGCGACTTCCTGGGCTCGCGCATGGTTGCCGGAACCATCGCGGTTGGCGGGCACTGCGGTGTGCATTGCGGCTACGGCATGCGGCGCGGCAGCATCGTATTCGCCGGTGCGACGCCGCCCATCGGTCACACTTTCGCACCAGGTGTCGCCGAGGTCGCCGTATTTTGGCAACTGCTCGCACGCGATCTGGCGCGCCACGGCGGCGCTTTCGCCGAACTGCCGTCGCGACGCATCGCGCGTTGGCTCGGCGACTTGGCGGCCGGCGGCAAGGGCGAGTTGATACTCGTTGAGTAGATTCACTTGTCCGCAACAGGAACCCCATGAGCGACGTATTTCTTTTTCACGCCGGCGAGGCCACGGTATTCGCCCGTGACGGCCAGTTCAAACACGACATGGACGATTGGTCCTGAGTGTCGGCGTTGCGAGCCGCGCAGGCTCCCAGGCGCGTTTGCGGTTCGAGCTCGAAATGAAGCTTGCGCTGTTCGACCTCGACCACACGCTGATTCCGTTCGACAGCGGCATGGCGTGGACACGCTTTCTGGTGCGTGTGGGCGCCCTGAATCGCGCCGCGCAGGCGCGCTACCTCGCGTATTGCCACGAATACCTGGCCGGCACGCTCGACATCCATGCCATGCACCACGCCAGCATGGCGCCGCTGGCGGCATTCGCGCCTGAGCAATTGCGCTGCTGGCAAGCCGAGTTCGAGGGCGAGTTGGCGGCGCTGCTGCCGGCGTCGATGCTGGCGCTGGTGGCAAGCCACCGCGATCGTGGCGACCTGTGCGCCATCGTCACGGCGACTTCGCGACTTGTGGCCGAACCCTTCGCGCGCGGTTTTGGTGTTGCGCACCTGCTTGCCACCGAAGCCGTGTGGGTGGCCGGCGTGCCGACCGGCGCCATCGACGGCCTCCCCTGTTACCGCGAGCACAAGCTCGCCCGCGTCCAATCCTGGCTCGACGCGCGCTCGACGCCGCCGCGCGACCTGGAGAGCTTCGAAGCGTCCTGGTTCTATTCCGATTCGGCGAGCGACCTGCCGCTGCTGGCAGCGGTTTCGCATCCTGTGGCGGTGCGGCCCGATCCGCGTTTGCGCGCCCACGCCAGCACTGTGGGCTGGCGCATCATCGACGCGATGTGACTTGCGACCGCTCGAACCGCTGCGAGAGACTGGGCTACTTCGCTTCTGCGGCGTCCGCCAGCGACGTGCCCGCCTGAGCCGCACGCAGCGATGCAATGCGCTTGCGCGTTCCCGGATGCGTGGCCGTGTCGTGTTGCACACCCTGGCGCAGGAACGCCGAGAGCGCCACATCGACCGACCAGCCGAGTCTGGCCAGCGCCTGCAATGCAAAGGCGTCCGCCGCGTACTCCTGGCGATGCGCAAGACCCGAAGCCTCGAGCCCCAGCATGGCAGCCACCGGATCGGTCTTGTCCTGCGTCACCTCGCCGGGCACCCAGCGCTGGTAGACACGACCCATCTGCGCCCAATGGCCCTCGCTCACGTGGCCCAATTCATGGGCGATGATGAAGGCGCGTTCGCCTTCGGGCATATCGGCCAGAGACTCGTTCGCGACGATGACGTCGCCGCGCAGCGTCTCGGCGATGATCGGCCCGCTGACGACGCGGAACTCGACCGTGACCTCGGGTTTCAGCGCCTGGAACAATTTCTCGAACGTCGCGCGCACCGTCTGCGCCCGCTGCGCATCCTGAGCAGGTTTCAGCGCATCGAGGCGCTGGTCTTGCGAGCGACGCAAGACGTCCATGATGTCCTCGCTGTGTGCCGGCCCGACCAGGGCCATGCCGAGAACTGTCAGATGAAGCCACCTCATGAAGAACCTCCCGTGAACTGCTGCGCAGTTGCCGCCATGGCGGGGGAGAGGTGCAACTAACGTTCCTGAATCAGGGGGTTGCCTCAAATGAAGGCTGTTTGCGGGTCATATCTCGATCAAGCCCCACTGCAGAGCCACCAGCGTCAGCTCGGCCTGGTTGCCTGCTCCAAGTTTTTGTTTGACGTGATAGAGGTGCGTTCCCACCGTACTCGGTGAGAGCTTCAGGTTGTCGGCAATCTGCGCGACATTCAAGCCACGCGCGAGTTGGATGAAGACGGAAAATTCACGCTCGCTCAGGGTTTGCGCCGGGCTCGCGTGACCCCTCATGTGGGCAGTGGCGAGGACGTTCGCGGTGTGCGCGTCGACATACGGCTCGCGCGCAGCGACGGCGGTCACCGCCGCGATCAAGGCGTCGGGTGCGCTGCGTTTGGTCACGTAGCCGAGCGCCCCGCTGCGCAGCACGCGCTGCGGGTGGGCACTGTCTTCGTGCGCCGAAAGCACCAGGATGCGCGCCTGATCGTCCTGCGCGAGAATGCGCCGCACGGCCTCGAGCCCGCCCATGCCCGGCATCGACAAGTCCATCACCACCACGTCGGGCTTGATGCGCGCATACGCAGCGCAAGCCGCCTCACCCGTGTCGAATTCGGCCGCCACCTCGATCTGCGCTTGCGCCAGCAGCATGCGAAACCCCATGCGCACGAGGGCGTGGTCGTCGACCAGCATGACGCGGATCATGGCACTGGCACTGGCACTGGCAGCGGCAGCGGCAGCGGCAGCGGAATCGTGACGTCGAGCAACACGCCGTGCGGTGCTGCCGACTCGATTTTCAGCACGCCATTCAAGCTCTCGACGCGTTCGCCGAGCCAGCGCAAGCCATAGTGGCCGGCGCGCTGGGTCCCTTGCGGCGGAAGGCCGACGCCGTCGTCGCGAAGGGAGAAGCGCACCTGCCGGGGCTCGCCCGCGACATCGAGCGTCACCTGGCGCGCCTGGCCATGGCGCAAGGCATTCGTCAAGCCTTCTTGCGCGGCGCGGTACAGCGTCAACGCCACCTCCGCCGGCAGCGGCGTCGCGCCCAACTCGACACGCAATTCGATCGTCAGCTCGGGCTGGCTGCGCCGGGTACGTTGCACCAGATCGTCCAGGGCTTCGGCGAGGCCGAAGTTGTCGAGCACAAGCGGTGTGAGCCGCGGGATGATGCCGTGCATCGCGTCGTACAGGTGCGACGCTTCGTCGGCGATCGCGCGCGCCGCCTCCCCGGATTGCGCATCGCTGGCCTGCACGCGCTGTGCGATCGACAGGGCCAGGCTGCGCATTGCCGTCACCGACTGGCCGAGCTCGTCGTGCAACTCGCGCGCGATGGCACGCCGTTCGGCCTCGATATGCCGGTCGATCCAGTGCGTCAACTCGCGACTGTCGGAGAGTTGAATTTCAGCGCGCACGGCGCGGCGTTCGGTTTCGATGTGGTCTCGCAGTTGCCCGACCATGCGGTTGAACGCGGCGCCGATCGCCGCCGCTTCAGTACCGGGAAGCGGCGGCAGCGCGATGTCGAATCGCCCCGCTTTCAACGCATTCAGCGCAACGACGATTCTTCCCAGCGGCCGCACGGCGCGCCCCACCAACCAGAACACCAAGGCGTTGACCGCGAGCAGCAACGCCAGCGCGCCAGCCGCCAGATTGACCGCATAGTCCCAGGCGTCCAGCGCCGCGCGTGACGCATTCGCGCGCACCTCCAGTTTGCCTTCGAGAAAGTCGATCGCCTGGACCGAGGGCGCAGGCGCCATCAGCGCTTCGAACCAGGGCGGCGCGTCGCGCCCGGCCTTGTAAGGCGAAGGCGGTGAGCGGTACAGCTCCCGACCTTGGCTGTCGAGCAAGGTCACGTCGTTCGAGCGGATACGCCCCACGCCCTGCAGAAACGCGAGCACCGCCGGCACGCCCTGCGCCGCGTAGCGCCCGACAGTGCGATTCAGCAATTGGGCGGCGACGCGGTTCGCGGCGACCACTTCCTCGTGCACCGAGTCGCGCAGCGCGCCGAGCTGCAATCCGATCACCGCGGCAGTGAACAGCACCGTGAGCGCGCCGACGATCAGATTGATCTTCAGGCGCAGCGTCATGGCGCGAACCCGTCGAAGTCGCCCCGTTCGGCGTAGCTGTCGAGTGCGGCCCGCATCGCGCTGGCCATCGCCGGGTGCGCGGGGTCGTGCCCAGCACCTGCGACCCAGCGCAGCCGGCTGTGCGGCACTCGCTCGTGCAGCGCCGCCGCCCCGGCGGGCCGGCAAATCCGGTCATCGTCAGCGTGCAGCAGCAGGGTCGGCACCTGCGGCAGCGTTGTCAGGCGGTCCAGCAAGGGCGGCGCAGTAAGCCAGCAATCGTGCGCCAGATAGTGGCTCTGCACGCGGTAACGGTCGACGAGCGCGGTGAGGGCAACGCCCTCGGGCGGCGCCGGCGTTGCCGGAGCGTCCGAGCGCCCCCAGGCCGACGCCATACGTCGTCCGCCCCCCGCGGGGGGCAAGGAAACTTGGGGCGGCCCGGCGTTTCCTTGCGAGGCGAGCGCCTGCTCCCAGGCCCACCAGGCGAGCGCCGCGCGCGTCTGTGCCGCGGGTTCAGCTGTGCTGAACACGCGCCGCAGCCAGGGCAGCAGCGCAGCGCGGTGTTCGGCGGGTGCAGCAGCTGCGAACCGCGCCCAGGGCGCCGGCATTTCGGTGGCCGCGCCTTGAAAGAACCAGACGACATCTTCGCGCCGCGCAAGGAAACTGGCGCGCAGCAGCAGCGCTTGCACGGCGTCGGGCTCGGCGGCAGCATGGGCCAGCGCAAGCGTGGCGCCCCACGAGCCACCCACCAGGAACCAGCGCGACAACCCCAAGTGCGCGCGCAGCAGGCGCAGGTCGGCAAGCAAATCGGCCGTGGTGTTGCGCTCAATGCTGCCGCGCGGCCGGCTCTCGCCTGCACCGCGCTGATCCAGGCAGATCATGCGATAGCGCTGCGGGTCGAAGAAGCGTCGCAGCAGCGGTGAACAGCCCGAGCCCGGGCCGCCGTGCAGGATGAGCGCAGGAATGCCTTGCGCATTGCCGTACTCCTTGACGCTCAGCACGTGGCCGTCGCCCGCCGCAAGCGCGTGGCGCTGCAGCAGTGGTGAATCGGAATGCAGTGTGGGCAGTTGCACGCCGCGATGGTATCGGCAGGGACGCGCTGGGTTTGTGGAAGGCGCCCGCGTCGCGATTCATGAAATTCATGAGGCTGCAATCATGGTTCAGGGGCTTGGCGCGGGCGCGCGCGGCGGCGAGTATGCGCGACGGGATGGCGATCATCCCCGCGAGCGCCGGCCGGCGCCCGTGCCACCGACAGGAGAATCTTCATGCAATGGCAAACCCCGAGCGCCACGGACTTCCGTTTCGGCTTCGAAATCACGATGTACGTAGCGGCTCGCTGAGTCGATGAAAGCACGCTGCCGCGTCGCCCGGCCGTAGGCCGGCGCCCGGCCGCCCGAGCCCCGCGGCCCGATGCGCATCACGATCCTCGGTTCGGCGGCGGGCGGCGGCTTTCCGCAGTGGAACTGCAACTGCCGCAATTGCGCCGGGGTGCGCAGCGGCAGCGTGCGCGCCAAGCCGCGCACCCAATCGTCGATCTTCGTTCAGGCCGACGACAGCACCGACGGCGTGCTGCTCAACGCCTCGCCCGACATCCTCGAGCAGATCCGGTCCCACCCGGTGCTGCAACCGGGCCGATCCTTGCGCGACACGGCCATCGCCGCAGTGGTGCTGATGGACGGCCAGATCGACCACGCAACCGGCTTGTTCATGCTGCGCGAGCGCGGCGGCCCGCTCCCGCTGTGGTGCACCGACCCGGTGGCAGAAGACCTGACGCAGGGGAATCCGGTGTTGCGCGTGCTCGGCCACTATTGTGGCGTGCAGCGGCACCGCATCGCGATCGACGGTTCGGCTTTTACGGTGGCCGGCGCACCCCGCTTGAGCTTTCGCGCCGTCGCCCTGTCGAGCAAGGCGGCGCCGTATTCGCCGCACCGCGACGCGCCGGTGCCGGGTGACAACATCGGCCTTCTGATCAGCGATGCATCGAGCGGCCGCGGCGCGTTCTACGCACCGGGCCTGGGCCAGATCACGCCGGCGCTGTTTGACGTCATGGGCAGCGCCGCTGCCGTGCTCGTCGACGGCACGTTCTGGAGCGACGATGAAATGCCGCGCCTCGGACTTTCGCGCAAGAGCGCGCGCGACATTGGCCACTTGCCGCAGTCGGGCCCGGGCGGAATGATCGAATGGCTCGACAAGTTGCCGGCAGCGACGCGGCGCCTGCTGATCCACATCAACAACACGAATCCGATCCTCGACGAAGACTCGCCCGAGCGATGCCTGCTGGCGCAGCACCGCATCGAGGTCTGCGAGGACCGGATGACGCTCGAGATCTGAGGACATGGCCGAAGGCATAGCCAACACCCACCCTGCCGCACGAGCCCGGACTGGCGCAGCGTGGAGCCGCACCGAGTTCGAAGCCAAGCTGCGCGAGCGCGGGCGCGCGTACCACATCCACCACCCGTTCAACGTGATGCTGAATGCGGGGCGGGCCACGCCCGCGCAGATCCGCGGCTGGGTGGCGAACCGTTTCTACTACCAGATCGCGATTCCGGTGAAAGACGCGGCCGTGCTGTCGAACTGCCCCGACCGCGAGGTGAGGCGCGGCTGGGTGCAGCGCATCCTCGACCACGACGGGTTTGAGGTCGCCGGGCCGAACGGCGTGATACGCGACGAGGGCGGCATCGAGGCCTGGCTGCGGCTGGCGTTGGCCGTCGGCTTGAGCCGCGAAGAAGTGCTGGACCAGCGCCATGTGATCCCGGCGCTGCGTTTCGCCGTCGACGCGTATGTCAATTTCGCGCGCCGCGCACCCTGGCAAGAGGCGGTGTGTTCGTCGTTGACGGAGCTCTTTGCGCCTGAGATCCACAAGCAACGCCTGGCGACCTGGCCCGAGCACTACACCTGGATCGATGCCGATGGCCTGGCCTATTTCCGCAACCGCGTCAGCCAGGCGCGGCGCGACGTCGAGCAGGGCCTGGCCGTCACGCTCGATCATTTCACGACGCATGCGCAACAGGAACGCGCACTCGAAGTGCTGCAGTTCAAGCTCGACATCCTGTGGGCCATGAACGACGCGATGGCTTTGAAGTACATGAGTCCGTGATGGCCTTGAGCACCGACACGCGACCGCGCATCGGCCCGGGCTTTCGCCTGCAGTGGGAGCCGGTGCAGAACTGCCACGTGCTGCTCTACCCCGAGGGCATGGTCAAGTTGAACGGCAGTGCCGGCGAGATCATGAAACGTTGCGACGGTCAGCGCAACGTCGGCGACATCGTCGCCGACCTCGAACTGGCCTTTAGTGCGAACGGCCTGCAAGGCGACGTGCTCGCCTTCGTCGAGATGGCGGGCAAACAGCGCTGGCTGGCATGGGTGTGACAGCCAGCAGCGCGATCACCGACCCGGGCGCAGCCAGGACGCCCGGGCCGCCCGGGCCGCCGCTATGGCTGCTCGCCGAACTCACCTACCGCTGCCCGCTGCATTGCGTGTTTTGCTACAACCCGGTGGACTTTGCGCAGCAGTCGAGCGAGCTCGCCACCGAAGACTGGCTGCGCGTCTTGCGGCAGGGCCGCGAACTCGGCGCCGTACAGCTCGGTCTTTCGGGTGGCGAGCCGCTGCTGCGCGACGACCTCGAAGCCATCGTCGCCGAGGCGAAGCGCCTCGGTTATTACACCAACCTGCTGACCTCGGGTGTGGGCCTGACGCGCGAGCGCGCTGCGGCGCTGAAGACCGCGGGCCTGGACCATGTGCAGCTGTCGTTCCAGGATTCGACGCGCGAGATGAACGATTTCCTCTCGCACACGAAGACATTCGAGTTGAAGAACCGCGTCGCCGCGATCATCAAGGAGCAGGGCTGGCCGATGGTGCTGAACGTCGTGATCCATCGCTTCAACATCGACCACATCGACCGCATCATCGCGATGGCCGCCGAGTTCGGCGCCGAGTACATCGAACTCGCAAACACGCAGTACTATTCCTGGGCATATCTGAACCGCGACCAGCTGTTGCCGACGCGCGCACAGCTCAAGCAGGCCGAGTTCGTGACCGATGCCTGGCGCGAGAAACTTGGCGAGTCGATGCGCATCTTCTTCGTCGCGCCCGACTACCATGAGGGCAAGGCGAAAAAATGCGTGAACGGCTGGGGCAGCATGTTCCTGACCGTCGCCCCCGACGGCACTGCCCTGCCATGCCATACCGCAAAGATGCTGCCGGGCCTGGCTTTCCCCAACGTCCGAGAGCAAGCGCTGCGCGACATCTGGTTCAACTCGGAAGGCTTCAACCGCTATCGCGGCACCGGCTGGATGAAAGAGCCTTGCTCGAGCTGCGAACACCGCGAAGAAGACCTGGGCGGATGCCGCTGCCAGGCCTACTTGATCGCCCAGGATGCACAAGCGGCGGACCCGGTGTGCCGCTTCAGCCCGCACCACGACCGCGTGCTCGACGCCGTGCAGCGCGCCGAGGCCAACGCAGCGCGCGGCGTGATCGAACATCCGCTGCTGTTTCGCGACCCGGTTAATTCACGTCGGCTCGCGAAAGCGACGCCCTGAATCCGCGCGGGGGCGGCGCCTATTGCACGAGCCGCAGGATCTCGAGCTGCTCTTCCACCGTCTCGAACGTGCCGGTTCCGGCAGGCATCTGCATCAGCGGCTTGGCCTTGGCATCGAACAGCCACACGCTGGGATAGACAAGCAAGCGCGCGCGCTCATCGCCGATCGAGCGCTGGAAGTCGGCGTAAGGCAGGCTCGTTTCGCCGATGCGGATGAAGAGTTTGTTCGCCTGCACCGTCAGGCTGCTGCGCAGGTCGACGACGAGATAGTCCTTCGCGAAGTGCGGCGCCAGCTCGACGGCATGACGTTCAAGAAAGGCCTCGTAGCGACGGCAATACGGGCAGTCGTTCGCGCCGAGATAGACGTACAAGCGTTTCTTTTCGCGCTCGGCACGGTGCAGCGCGGCGCTGAGGTCAAACTCGAAGCGCTGCGGCGCTCCCGTGGGCTGCACCACGGTCGGCGCGTAGGGCACCGGAAATCCGGCTGCGGCACTGGCGGCGCAGAACAGTGCGCCGGACAGCAGGCACAGCAGGCGCAACCAGTTCATTTGCGCTGCCTCGCCCCGGCGCGGGCCCGACCCAAAGCCCGACAGGCTCCGAGAGGGACGTCGCCTTTCTCGAGGCTGGGTGCCGCGGCCCCAGGTCCGCCTGCGTGATGATGGACGGCGTGAAGGCCAGCAGTCTGCGGCTGCTGGCGGCCCGGCGCAAGCGTCATCCCACCACCAAGGTTCCAACGAACTGCGCTTCTTTCGAGTCCGTGACCTCGGCGCGCAGCTCGCCGCGTCCGTGCGGGACAAAATTAAAGCGCAGTGTCGGGTTCTCGCTCACCGAAAAATCGAGTTCGGCGTCGAACACTCTGCGCTGCGCGTAGCTCACCTTGATCGAGCGCACGAAGTGCGGCGGGATGTACATCACCGTGATGTGGTTCAACTCGAAACCGGTGTCGTTCGGGTGCACCACGGTCACGTCCACGGGCGTGGGCTGGTCCATGCGCAACTCGCCGGCCACCTTGAGCTGGGTGCGGCCGATCAGGTGCAGCGCATCGCGGTTCGGCGGCGCCGAGCAGCCGCCTGAGGTCTTGACGTAGCGCGAGTCGGTGTGCAGTTCGCCGTTGGAGAGCTCGCTCACGACACGCACATGGCTGTATTCGTCGACGCGCAGGCGCGTCTCGAAATCGGCCTGGCCGACTTCGACGGTCAGGTCAAGCACGGCGGCAATCGGCGAAGGATTCTTGTCCACCACCAGATAGATTTTTCGCACAAACAGCTCGGGGCGCTGCGGCAGTTTCGACAGCAGTTTCACCGGCACCGACGCACCATACGCCGCGCGCAGCGGCGCGATCACCTGCACCGTGCCCTGGCCAGCGCTGAGTGTGCGGCCCGGAAACAGTTTCTCGCGCAACTTGTCCCATTCAGGCGACGTGGCGTCGTGCGTCGCCGAGGGCAGGCCACCGACAGCCGCACGAACCGCGCCGGGCGTGATGGCCAGCGCGGCAAGGCCTTGCAATGTCTGCAGCGTTCGGCGGCGGGTTTGCATCGTGAATCCCATGGTTTGCATCTCCTTGCCGGGCTATTTGAACATCAACTCGCGCTCGAAGCGCAGGAAGGCCACCGAGGCGTTGCGTCGGTGAATGAGATCGTACTGGTCCCAGGCTTCATAGCCGGGCAACTCGCAGGCCTCGGCCACATCGAGCAGCGACGTGCCCGCCGCGAGCAGGGCGCGCACCCGCAGGTCCAGAGCCTTGAGATAGCCTTCGACACCGTCAATCGCCTGTGCCGTCGCAGCAGCGCCATGCCCGGGCACGACGCGCGCGACGCGCAACTCCCGCAGTTCGCGCAGCGCCTTGCGCCAGCCTTCCAGGTCGCTGTCTTGAATGTCAGGGATGCGCTGCACATCGAGCAGGCCACCGGCAAACAGCACACCGCTGCGCACGTCGAGCACGGCGCTGTCGCCCGGCCCGCTCGAGTGGCCAAAGTGCAGCACCCGCACCGGCCGGCCGATCAGGTCGAGCTCATGCGTGGCGTCGAATTCCTGATCGGGCTTGACCATCGTCGTGCCACGCATGGCAGGTTCGCCGAGTGTCTGGCGCAAGGTCTTCAGACAGCCCTCGCAGCGCGAGGCCATGAGGCCGGCCGTGCGGCGGTGCATTCGAATCGGAATCTGCGCCTCCCGGAACGCCGCACCGCCGAACAGAAATTCCGGCCGGGTGTGGGTGATGAGCGCCACGCGCACCGGTTGCTCGGTCATTTCGCGTATCGTCGCGAGCAATTCCCGGCCATGGGCATACGACGTTCCGGTGTCGACCGCGATCACGCCGCGATCACCGACGATGAATCCCGAGTTGCCGATGCGACCCCGGTTCTGTTCGTCGGCCGCGCCGCCCGTGCCAGGCACCATGTAGACACCCGGCGCGAGTTCGATAGTGCGCACACCCAGCGGCGCCAGCCCGGCACAAGCGCCGAGCGGCAGGCAGCCGGCCAGCAAACTCAACAGCGCGTCACGGCGCCGGCGGACGGTGCAAGGCGCCGCGCTCATCGTTAGACTGTCGCTCGGACCTGCACCGGACCACGACGATGCCAATGGGCGCACTCACGAAGACGTTGATCGGCATTTCGCTTGCCGCGACATTGCTCGTCCCCGGCCGAGCTGCCGCGGTCGATTCGAGCCCACCGCCGCTTGCAGTGATCGGCTTCGAACTCGACGATGACCATCCCGACCCGGTGCGCGCGCTGCAGCTGCGCGAGCGGCTGAGCGCGATCCAGAAACAACTCGAAAAGGGGCTTCACGATCGGGGCCTTTACCGCGTTGTCGACACCGCCGCCGCGAAGGACTTGATCGACGCCTTGTACGAGCGCCACTCCTTCGTGTACCGCTGCAATGCCTG
>Ga0315290_10000235_pt1 | contig 34189 bp, 28 predicted proteins | sample YL17G12_0_MG_FD_203627 | JGI IMG/M metagenome (GOLD analysis project Ga0315290, IMG submission 203627) | Sediment microbial communities from Yellowstone Lake, YNP, Wyoming, USA - YL17G12_0 | ecosystem: Environmental > Aquatic > Freshwater > Lake > Sediment | place: USA: Wyoming | collected... | reverse complement strand
GCTGCGATCTTTAATTTCATCGGACTGTGGAACGAGTACCAGCTGGCGTTGGTGTTCCTCAACGACCCCAATAAGAGCACTCTCTCGCTGGGATTGTACAGCCTTTCAAATGGCATGGAATACACCAGAGACTGGGTGGGGTTAATGGCAGGTGTGGTGATCGTTATGATCCCGACCATCATCCTCTACATCGCCCTGTCCGAAAGGATGATCTCCGGCATCACCATGGGAGCGGTTAAATCCTAAAGACCCATCCCTGATGCTCGTAACCTCAGGGAAGATTTTGTGAAAGGTGAAATCTAAACCTTATGACGAAGGGAATCCATACCCGCGCTGAAATTGATCAACAGTCCGAGGCTTGGGCTGAGACCCTAGCTGGCTTCTCCCGGCAAAAAAAGACCCTGGCCGAGTCCCTATCGGGATCCGGGAAGCAGGCCTGGCTGGTGACCGGTTGCGGTTCCACGCACTACGCCTCGCTGAGCACAGCAGCTCTGATGCGCCGATTGGGTATCACAGTCTGGGCCTACCCGGCTTCCGAGATCGTCTATTTTGGTGACATGCTTCCGCAACGTGGCGTAAACTTGTTGACCATCTCGCGATCCGGCACCACCTCCGAGACGCAATGGGCGGTTGACCATTTCCGAAAAAATTATAACCACGGCAAAGTTGTTTCGATCACCACCCAACCCGAGTCGCCTCTGGCAAGGGCATCGGATCTTGTCATGTCTGCGGACGCGGCTCAGGAAGAATCGGTTGCTCAAACTCGCTCCTTCACCAGCATGTTCATCCTGTCCCAATGTTTGGCAGGGCTTTTGGGAGGAGATGGTGGGCTGGCGGACCGCCTGGAGAAATTGCCCTCGTCCCTCGACCATTTGATCGAGCGCAGTGGTGAGTTGCCTCGCCAACTGGGCGAAGACGAGTCGCTGCAGCGTTTCTTTTTCCTGGGAGGCGGCCCGTATTACGGTCTGGCCTGTGAGGCGATGCTCAAGACCAAGGAAATGACGCGTTCCTGGGCAGAAGCTTTCCATCCCCTCGAATTCCGTCACGGCCCGATGTCGGTGGTCGATGACCATAGCCTGGTCGTCTGCCTGGTGTCCGACAGCGAACAGGAGGCCGAGGCACGTGTCGTGCGCGATATGCAGAAACTGGGTGCCCGGATTCTCGTCCTGACCGATGATGCCTCCCGGACGGATTGGGCTGGGATTGAATACGTGGTCGAGTTGCAGAGTGGTTTGAACGAGTGGGAGCGAGGAGCGCTCTATTTACCGTTCATCCACTGGATGGACTATTACCGCACCCTGGCGAAAGGACTCGATCCCGACCAGCCGACGAATCTAACCGCCGTGGTCGAACTCTAATCCGACGATGATCCTGGATTGTCACGTTCACTTTCCTTCTCCGGGCCTGAACCGGACCCTGGAGTGGGAGCCCTGTACCCTCGGAATCGAAGCTGCCGTGGCTTACTTGCGGCGATGCGGCGTTACAGGGATTGTTGCGAGTTCGATGCGCGCACTTCTCGCCCAGACTCCCGATGAAGTTGCCGCCGGGAATGATGAGATGGCGCTTGCGGCCCGCACCTACCCGGGTTTTGTCATCCCAGCCTGCCAGGTGAACACAAATTTCCCGGGCGATGCAAATGCCGAGCTGCGCCGTTGTCGCGAGGAACTGGGCATGGTGTGGCTGGGCGAGTTGTGTGGCTATATCGGCGGCTACTCCTATACCTCAACGGCCTTCGGAGATATGTTGCACTTGGCGACCGAACTGGATATGGTCGTCCAGATACATAATGATTCGGCCAGTGACATAGCCCGTCTGTGTGCGGATTTTCCCCGAACGACGTTTGTGCTTGCCCATTTAGGCGATTCTCCGGAAGAGGTGGAAGAACGCATAGGATTGGCCGCACGCTTTCCCAATCTTTCTCTCGACATCTGCGGTCACGGTTATCAGCGCATGGGCGTTCTGGAGCTGGCGGTCCACCAGGCGGGGAGTGGGAGGGTCCTCTTTGGCAGCGATTACACCATCAATGATCCAGCGGGAGTAATCGCCAGGATCCAGGCCGCGGATTTCAACGCAGAGACAAAAGCCGGATTGCTCGGTGGCAATTTGTCCCGCCTTCTCGTAGAACATGGCTGGGAGGACTGAATATGGAAACAGTGAATAAACCATCTCAACCGCCTCATCGAGTCGACACTTTCCGCTGGGAAAGACAGGGTTACCAGCCGTTCGTTTCCCATCGAGGTTGGTTGGTCGCTCTGATGAACTGGGAACCGCGCTTCGACCCGGCCAATGTCGGCAACGTAGAACGTCACAACCGGACTGATGAGATTTTCGTCCTGACGCGGGGACGAGGCTTTCTATTCGTTGACACGGAGGACGCCATCCAGGCGATCGATATGCAGCCGGGGGTGATCTACAATGTCACGAGCGGGACATGGCATGGGGTCCTGGGAACACAGGATGCCGCGTGGCTGATCGTCGAATCGAGCGATACGGACAAGGAGAACAGCGATTATCGTCAGTTGAGCGAAAAAGAGTTGGACGCCTTGAGAGGGCAATATCCAGCCTGGTTAAAAAGCCTTTAGTGGGTGCCGCCTTTATAGGAGAGCAGTGATGGATAAACGATCTGTAATGAAGATGGCTTTGGAGTGGAAAACGCCTCCCTATGTACCCTGGAATATTAACTTTACGATCCCCTCGACCGAGAAGCTTCAACAACATTATCCCGGAAGAGACCTGGAAGAAGTCGTCCAGAATCACATGATGAATGTCGGTTATGACATCTACTTCTTTCACGATATAGGGAATGACTGTGTCCAGGACTCCTTTGGCGTGGTCTGGGACCGCAGCATTGACAAGGATATCGGCGTGGTCAAAGGTAAGGTGCTGGCACAGCCTACGCTGAAAGGCTACACGTTTCCCGACCCTGTCGCCCCTCATGTTTTTGCGCAGGTAGATGAAAATATTAGGAAATACGGAGATCGTTTCCGGATCTTTGGAATCGGCTTTTCGCTCTACGAGCGTGCCTGGGCGATGCGCGGTCTGCAGACCTTGTTGATGGATTTTTATGACAACCCCCAGTTCGTCCACGAACTCTTCAACGATATCGCCGAGTACAACATTGCCCAGATAAAAGAAGCCCTAAAATACGATATCGATGGCGTCATGTTCGGGGATGATTGGGGCCAGCAGCATGGACTGCAAATGGGACCCAAGCTGTGGCACGAATTCATCTATCCTGTTTTGAAGCGAATGTACGCTGCGGGAGTCGAAGCCGGTAAGAAGGTGTTCATCCATTCCTGCGGCGACGTCGACGAGCTCTTCGATGACCTGGTCGGCATCGGACTGAACGTTTTCAATCCCTTCCAGCCCGAAGTGATGGATGTGGCCACCCTCATCCCGCAATACCGTGGCCGCCTGGCCTTCTACGGCGGCATGTCCACCCAGAAGACCCTGCCTTACGGGACGGTCGAGGATGTGCGCCGGGAAACACAAAAGTTGCTGGAGTTGGGCAAGGATGGCGGCTATATCTTCTCTCCGGCCCACGATACGCCCAAGGACGTCCCGGTGGAGAATATGCTGGCTATGATCGAGCTGGTGCAGCATCAGCCCGGATACGTCAACCAATCTTGAACGAGGTGGCTGCATCCGGCAAAAGTTTGCTGATCCTTCCTGAAGGGAAAGATCACCCCATGTATAGATCTGGCATCGGAATAGAGGTGGTGCCAGTTAAAAAAACTTTAGAGGAGAACAACATGGAACCCATTCTTCAAGAGATTTACGACGGGGTATTGAACGGTGAATCTAAAACCGTCGAAGCCATGGTCCGGGTTGCCTTGGAGAGCAAGCTGAGCCCCAAGGAGATCCTGGACCAGGGCATGGTCAGCGCCATGGCCGAAGTCGGCCGCCGGTTTGAAATTGGCGAATACTATGTCCCCGAGATGCTCATCTCGGCGCGCGCTATGCAGGCCGGCATGGCCATTCTCAAACCCCAGTTGAAGGATGCCAACATCGCCTCAGCCGGCAGGGTGGCGGTGGGGACGGTCAAAGGCGACCTGCACGACATCGGCAAGAACCTGGTGGCCATGATGCTGGAAGGGGCCGGTTTCGAGATCCTCGACCTGGGGACGGACGTTGATCCGGAAAAATTTGTCGCCGCGGCCGACCAGGTGGATGTGGTTGCCCTCTCCGCCCTGCTGACCACGACGATGCCGAACATGAAAGTGACCATCGAGGCGTTGAAGAGCAGCGGTAGGCTTGACAAGGTGAAGGTCATCATCGGTGGCGCGCCGGTCACCGAAGCTTACGCCCAGCAGATCGGGGCGGACGGATATGCCCCCGACGCCAGCCGCGCCGTTACAATGACAAAGGCGATGCTCGGAAAATAAATCGAACCGGAACGCCTGGGTCTGTTCTCCGACTTGATCTGCCGCGATGGGAAATCCTGGCGGTGCGTGTTATTGTGGATCAGTAAGGATGACGGTTTTTAAGGAGCAGCAGCGATGAATGAGAAAATCCGCATCGGCAGTTTCCAGGGACCCATCGTCGACAATGATTTTGAATGTAATCTAAATAAAGTCAAAGAAGTCCTGAACCAGACCAGGGATAACGGTCTGGACTTCCTTTGTTTTCCCGAAACCTATTTATCCGGTTATTCCGAGCAAGCCGTCCGGGAGAGCTCGATCCTCATGGACGACCCACGCCTGCTGGAATTCATCCGCTATTCTGCCGCGTTCGATACCGTCATCCTGGTCGGGATGAGCGAGCGTAAGGGAGACAAGATCTTCAACACACAGATTGTCGTGTACCGGGGCAAGTTGCTCGGGAAGTATCACAAGACGATGCTCACGGCTGAAGACAAGCTGGTCTTCGCTTCCAACCTGGAGTTTCCGGTGTTCGAGGCCAAGGGCATCAAGTTCGGCGTGGTGATCTGCGCCGATACTTCCTACGTCGAGCCGGCGCTGCTGCTGCGCTGGAAGGGCGCCCGTCTGCTCTTTACTCCCCATTACAACGATATCCCCCCGGAAGGGATTGATACCTCGGATGGCAAGGTGACCTTCTGGGAGCACCGCACCATGGTGTTGAACAACCAGGCGGCCCTGGCGACTTTATTGAAGATGGTGGTCGTCCGCTCGAACGTGGTCATCGTCCGCGAAGGCCATCTGGGGGCTGGGGACGCCGCCATCTGGGACATGAACGGGGGGGTCGTCGCCCGCGGAACGCCGTTCACCGAGTGCATCGTCACGGCGGAATTTGACCGCGACATCTTCGAAAAAGAAAACTGGATCAACCGGGAGGAAGTACCGGTCGAATTGTTGGACCAGATCGCCCGGGCTGCGCGCGATTACAAATAAGCCAGTTTGTTCCCTGGGACCGATGCGAGTTAACGGAAATCTCCCTACTCCTTCGACCAACCGGTCCTCCATCGTCCGGTCGAAAGATCTACTCAGACCTTTTAGGATTTATTTCAGAATTTTGAAGAGGAGCCACGATTATGAAATTCCAGGATAGGATCAATGCCGTCCTCCATCACGCCAACCCGGACCAGGTCCCCTTCGCGCCGTATATCGAGTGCTTCCCCAGCGGAGAGTATGAACGCATGCTGCGCAACCGCGGCATGGGCCTGGTGGTTCGGAAACCCACCGTCTGGGCGGCCACTCCCCACGTGCCGGTCGAAAAAAGCCTCGAAGGGGACCTGTCGGTCACCGTTTATCATACCCCCAAGGGCGACGTACGCGCGGCGTATAAACAACATGCCGGCAGGTTGTACATCGATGAGGCCGGTATCTGTGTGGAAGGCCTGTTGAAAGGCCTCCGGGATTACGAGCCGATCATGTACATGATCGAGGACACCGAGTTCCATGTAGATAACAGTCTTTATGCGGATACCGTGCGCGACCTGGGGGCGGATGGGCTTTTCACCGAGTACGGCTGCGCGCTGACTCCCTATGGGCACACCCGCTACATTTTTGGCGAATCTTCCGGCTTCGAGAAGTGGATCTTCGAGCAGGCAGACCACCCGAAGGAGTTCGCCAGATTGTTCGACGCGATCATCGCCCGTGAGGAGCGCCGTATGCAGCTGATTGCCGAGTCGCCAGCCGAGTATATCCGCTTCGGGGACATCGATGGCAGCTGGGGTCCCGATATCGTCCGGCGCTACGACCTGCCCTTTATCAAGAAATGGATTCCATACCTGCAGTCCCGGGGAAAAATCTGTTGTGTGCATGCCCACGCCATCAACCTGGCCTTCTTCAAAGACCTGATCGGAGAAATGGGATTCAACGTCGTCGAGGCGTTCACCCCGCCTCCGGTCGGAAACCTCTCCATCCGGGAAGCCCGGACGGCCTGGGGAAAGGACACCATCATCTGGGTCAACTTCCCTGAGACGGTCTTTTATCAGGGACCGTTGGCGGCAAAGAAATACACGCAGGAACTCCTTGAGAGCGACCCGCCCGGTAATCGGCTGGTGATCGGGTTTACCGAGATGGGCCTGTGGGGCGCCTCTGATCCTGAGACCGAGCAGCTGTTCAAGGAAGGTATCCTCGCCATCGCGGATGCGATCGACGAGGCCGGGAAATTCCCCATCCAGTCGCGTGACCAGTAAAATCAATAGTAATTGGAGAAATCCTATGAGCGACATATTAATCGAGATCAAGAATGCCATCATTGATGGGCAGGCTGCCATGGTCATGGAAAAGGTGGAAACAGCCCTGAAACAGGGACTTAATCCGGTAGATATCCTCAATAGCGGCATGGTGGATGCCATGTCCGAGGTCGGCCAAAGCTTCGAGCGAGGTGAGTCGTTCGTTCCGGAAATGTTGCTTGCGGCGCGTGCCATGCAGTCGGGGCTGGCAATCCTCCGGCCATCCCTGGTGAAAGTCGATTTCAAAGCGACCGGGAAGGTGGCCATCTGCACGGTCAAGGGCGATCTGCACGACATCGGCAAGAACCTGGTCAGCATGATGCTTGAAGGGGCGGGTTTCGAGATCCTCGACCTGGGAACGGACGTCGCCCCAGAAAAGATCGTCGCTGAGGTGAAGGAATTCTCCCCGGACATCGTGGCTCTCTCCGCCCTGCTGACCACCACCATGCCAAACATGAAGGCAACCATCGAGGCCCTGAAAGCTGCTGGCCTGCGTGACAAAGTAAAGGTGATCATCGGCGGAGCGCCCGTGACCGAGGCCTACGCCCACCAGATCGGCGCCGACGGGTTTTCCCCCAACGCAGCGCGTGCCGTCATCGTGGCCAAGGACCTGATCAGGAAGAGCTGATCGTTTTGCGCTCCAGCCAGGGCTCGGAATCGGCAGGCGGCTGGGAAATTTGCTACAATAAAAAATATCTCGAGGAGGAAATCCCATGATAAAACCCAGGATCGGATTTGTCGTCTATGGCGTCCACAAGGACGGCCTGCAGGACCCGATGGGGCAGCCCTTCATCGATGACGACGTGGTGTCCAGGGCCAAAAAAGCCTTGCAGGCTGCCGGCGCCGAGTTGGTCGTTGAGGATCTGGTTATCGCTTCCAAACGCGAAGCCCGGACCTGCTTCGCCAGGTTCAAGAAGATGGATGACCTGGACGCCCTGGTGCTCTTTTCCGGCACCTGGGTCTGGGCGGCCCATCTTGTCCCGGCGCTACGTGATTTTTCGAGCTCCGGAAAGGGCATCCTGCTCTGGACCAACCCCGGCTCGCAGGGCTGGCGCCCGGTGGGCGGGCTGGTCATGCACGGCGGGCTCAAGGAAGTGGGCATCCCGCACCGCTTTGTCTACGGCGGTTACGATGATCCGCAGACGCTCGAGCGCATCCTGTCCTACGGCCGGGCCAGCCACGAGAAAAATATCCTGAATATGAGCACAGCCGGGGTGTTCGGCGGACGCGGCATGGGCCAGACCTGCGGGGTGGCTGACCCCTCCCAGTGGCTGAAAACATTCGGTGTGGACATCGATTCTCGCGATACCACCCGCTTGCTGGAGACGGCCAGCAAGATCACAGCGGACGAGCTGCGCAGCGCCCGCCAGGAAATTCAGCCGCTCTTCTCCGTGCCCATCCCAGAGGGCAAGCTGGTGGACCGGTCCATCCGCCTGTTTCTGGCGATCCAAAAAGAGATCGCCAGAGAGGGCTGGGATTTTTATACGATCCAGTCCTTTCCCGGGCTGGGTGACGACTACAGCGCCACCTGTTTCGCCCAGAGCCTGATGCTCGACCGGCGGGTGGGGACTTCCACCCTGAGCGACTTTAACACCCTGATGACCGTCAAACTGTTGACCGATCTGGGAGATGAGCCGGTCTATTACGGCGACCTGCAGCACATCGATAAGTCCAGCAACGAGATCAAGATCATTGGCGACGGGGCCTGCCCGCCCTCGCTGGCGGGCAGGATCGGTCCGGCAAAGTTCGCCGAGCACGGCATCCCGACCGAGGGCGAGGCCGGCGGACTGTCCGTCGACCTGGTCTGCAAACCGGGCGAGGGGGTGCTCGCCCGCCTGGGCCGTTCGGACGGCGAGTTCGAAATGGTCATCACACGCTGTTCGGTCTTCGAGCCGTCCGTCGAACAGCTCGAGCAGCGTCGCCTGGAATGCGGCATCCCGCGCTGGCCGCATGCCTTCGTCACCGCCCACTGCGATATTGAGAAGCTCCTCGAAAACTGGAACAATGAATATGCCGTGCTGGGCTACGGGGCGCACCTGTACGAGGACTTGGTGGCGTTCTGCGAGCTGACCGGCATCCAGGCGCTGGCGCTCTAAACCGGTCTTACGACGCCGGAAGGCAACTCCGGGAGTAACCATGTCTGAAATCTATAAACGCAAATGGACCAGACGCGATCTGGGGCGCTACGTCGGTACCTTCGACCAGGTCGCCGGCATCAAGCCGCTCGAGGCCGCCGATGGAGTCGAGCGGGGCGGGCGGATATTTGAAGTCTGGACAGGCAGCGGCCTGAGTTTTCATACCCTGGCGGACCGGGCGCTGGACATTTCAGCCTGCCAGTATAAGGGTATGTCGCTGACCTGGCGCTCGCCGGTGGGCGATGCCCACCCCGCTTATTACGACGCCTCCGGCTCAGCCTGGCTGCGCTCCTTCCAGGGCGGCCTGCTGGTCACCTGCGGGTTGGACACCTTTGGCTACCCCCATCGGGACGGCGAGCAGGAGTTCGGACTGCACGGCCGCATCAGCAACACCCCGGCCCGGGCAGTGAACTATTCGACCGCCTGGGTTGGAGACGAGTACCGGCTGGAAGTCAGCGGGGAGGTCCGCCAGACGAGTGTCTTTGGAGAGAACCTGGTCCTGCGTCGTCATATCTCAACTGCCCTGGGATCGAACCGTATCCGGGTCGAAGATGTCGTTACCAATGAAGGCTTCAATTCCCAGAAGCATATGATCCTTTACCATGTCAACACTGGTTTTCCCCTGCTCAGCGAGAAGGCGCGCTTGAAGTTCGACGTCCGCGCAACTTCACCCCAGGATTCCGCCTCACGCCAGGGGGTCAGGGACTGGATGTTCTTCCAACCCCCCACCCCCGGTTACCTGGAGCAAAATTTCATCCACGTGCCGGTTTCGGATGATAAGGGCTGGGCGGTGGCCGAGCTCGAGAATCCTGAACTTAAACTCGGGCTGCGCCTCTCCTTTGACACTTCCACGCTGCCTTTCCTCAACGAGTGGAAGATGATGGGCGAGGGCCTGTACGTATTGAGTATTGAGCCGATCAACTGTACGACCGACAATGACCTCGGCCTGACGGATGAGCAGAAACGCCTGCCGCTACTAGAGGCCGGCGAGAGCCGCAGCTACGCACTGGAGATCGAGGTCGTCGAGTATTCGTAGCTATGCAAGCCGGCGCCGGGTAAGACCTCCCGGTCCAGGTAACAGGAGATTAACCTTATGAGTCTGCTGGGATTGGATGTCGGCACCACCGGCTGCAAGGCAGCCGTATTTTCCACCGATGGGCACCTGCTTGCCCTGGCCTATGAGGAATACGATCTGCGTTCTCCCGAGGCGGGCTGGGCGGAGTTGGACGTGACGGTGGTCTGGGAGAAGATCAAAACCTCGATTGCCAGAGCTGCGGCTGGGTCCGGTTCCGACCCCGTGACCGCGCTGGCTGTCGCCTCGCTCGGGGAGGCAGTCGTTCCGGTCCGCCGGGACCGGCGCATCCTCGGCCCGTCGCTGGTGAACTTCGATGTCCGCGGGCAGGAATACCTGGAGGGCTTAGCCTCCAAAGTTGACAACGAGCATTTGTATCAGATCAACGGGAACACCCTCGGAAACCTTTACAGCCTGACCAAGCTGATGTGGATCCGCGACCACCAGCCTGACCTATACGCTCAAACCGGGTACTTCCTGCACTGGAGCAGCTTCGTCGCCTTCATGCTTGGGGCGGATCCCGTCCTGGATTACAGCCTGGCGAACCGGACGCTGCTTTTCGACCTTGACCGGGCGACCTGGTCGCAAGAACTGGCTGAGTTGAGTCGGATCGACCTGCAGAAACTTCCGCGCCTGGTGCCTTCTGGAGTGGTGGTCGGAACCGTAGCTCGGAGCATCGCACAGGAACTCGGCCTGCCGTTAAACGTAACAATCGTCAGCGGATCACACGACCAGATCGCCAATGCCGTGGGTTGTGGCGTGATTGAGACAGGCCAGGCGTTCTACGGCATGGGCAGCTATCACTGCATCACTCCGGTCATGAACCGACGCCCTGACACATCCGCCATGGTGGCGCGCGGGCTGAATACCGAGCATCACGCTGTGCCGGGAAAGTATGTCAGTTTCCTATATAACCACGGAGGTACACTGGTCAAGTGGTACCGGAACACCTTTGCCGCCCTGGAGCACAACCAGGCCAAACGCGAGGCGCTGGACATTTACCCTGCTCTGTTCGCCGAGATGCCGGAGCGCTTGAGCAGCGTACTCGTCCTGCCCAACTTTGCCTCCACAGGACCGCCGGAATTTCTTTCCGATACCTGTGGGGTCATATTCGGGCTGCACCTGGATACCGCCCGGGGTGACGTATTGAAAGGGATCGTGGAAGGGATCGGCTTTTACCTGAAGGAATGTGTCGTGTCGCTCCCGTCGACCGGCATCATCATCAATGAATACCGTGTCGTGGGTGGGGGGAGCAAGTCCGACGCCTGGATCCAACTCTCGGCTGACCTCTTCGGGCAGCCGATTGCCCGGCCGGTGATCACAGAAGCCGGTGCCCTGGGCTCGGCCATCCTGGCCGGGGTAGGCAGTGGGGTCTTCGCGGACTACCCATCCGGCGTGCAGGCGATGGTCAGCCTGGAGCGCACCTTCGACCCCGATCCGATTCGCCAGGCGCGTTACCTGACCCGCTTCGAACAATATCGGCAACTCTACGCCCAGCTGAAGGGCAGCTTGAAAGCCTTCCACCACAGCGACCACCTGGGTCCAGCTTGATCCACTGATCCGTCTATTATCATGCAGTCCCTAGAGCCGGTCCGCGCCAGTGGCCAGAAGCCGGATCGAATTCCCAACCATCCGTCTGCAGGGACAGGGGTCGCCGCGGCCAGCCGCGGCTGATCCGTTCCCGGGTCGCCTCCCAGGATAGGATGCCGGTCAGGGTGTCCGCCGCCTCGACGTTGCAGGCGCCCACCGCGACGGCGGTCGTCAGGGTCGCCTCAGGGGTAAAGCCGCGCAGGAAGGCTGCCAGGAAACCGGCGATGGTGGCATCTCCCGCGCCGGTGGTCCCAGCCACCCGGACCTTAAAACAGGGTGCCCAGAACTCACGCTGCCCCCAGGCGGACAGGTCAAAAGGCTGAGCCCTCCCCAGGTTCGCCAGGGCGGGAGCGTCCGCTGTCCGCAAGTAGAGTCCATGGTCTCCCAGTTTTAGAACAACGATCTTCGCCCCCATTCCGAGCAGCTCGCTTCCAAGGCTTGAAAGAAGTTCGGGGGTGAGCAGAGAAACAATTCCGTCATGACCGGATGTTTCGCTCAACCGAAAATAAAGATCGCGCCTGAGCATGAAAAGGGACTCCTCCACACTGGGGAGGAAGATATCCACAAACGGGAGCGCTCTCTCAAGGATGCGCCTCCAATCAGCCCGTCCAGAGGCGGAGGCCGGATCCGGGAAGGCCATGTCGAGGGAAGTGGTCACCCCGCTCTCTTTTGCCCGCCGGAAGATCTCGACCAGCTGCATTCCGTCCTCCAGGTAAATTGTGCGCATGATGGGAGGATAGCCGAAGTGAAAGAGGCGGGCCTGCCGGATGGCTTCATAGGGAACATCACCGGCGCTGAAGGTGTCATTGGCTCCCGGGTAGTGTAAAAAGATCCGGTCGACGCCAGGGTAATTGATCATCACAGTGTAGGAGGTGCTGGCCGTCGGGTCAATCTGCATTCCGTCTGCCAGGCGCTCGCCGTGCGACTTGATGATTTGCAGGATGGCTTGCCCGAACAGGTCATCCCCCACTTTACTGATCAAGCGGGTGGAGAGGCCGAGGCGGTGGAGGGCCAGGCCAGTATTGGAAACCGCGCCGCCGGTGCAGAAGGTGACCGGTCCGGTAGAGATGAGTCGCCCGGGCAGAAAAGTTTTCTCAAAGGGTTCCCGTTCCATCCCGCTCAGGTCCGGGTAAATATCGAGGCAGAGATGACCGGCGACGATTATATCCAGCTCAGTCATTTTGTTTTTGTATCCTCAAAGTGACGATCTTCCCGGCCTGGAGATCGATCCGCAAAAAACCTTCAGGCGTCAGGGTCGGTTGTGTGTCAATTACCTGTGGGGGTAAAGGGCGTTCGTCCAAGCCGGCAAGTTGCACCTGGGCCGGCATGAAGGGCAGGCTGACTCTGGCTTGCGTGGCAGCTGTGGAGGGGTTGTAGAGCCGGAGAATGAGCGCTTCTCCCTGCTCGGCTTTTTTCAGCGCGCTCAGGACGGCATTCCGCCCTTCGACAGCTAAATAGGAACGCCTGGCTGGACCCGTGCCGTGGGCGCGAGACCGCTCTTTTTTGTCCATCGCCGTGGTCGTGCTGCGCGGCGGATTCCTGTACGCCATGGCCTGCCTCCAGACCTCGGCTTGATCCCAAGTGCCTGAGTGAGGCAGCAACGACAGGGAATAGGTTAATCTCCTCTGGATCTGTCCTTCAGGGGTGGCGATGTTCGGCCCACCTCCCACAGCGGCGGTTTGCATCTCGGTCCCCGCTCCCAGGAAGCCGACGGCGCGCAGCAGCGTCACGGCGACCTCACGACGTTCGCTGTCCATGACTTCATATTCAGGAAGCCCTTGGGAGATGACGCAAAGTCCACGCGTCCCATCAGACAGATCAACCCAATCCTGCTGCGGGAAAGTCATCGGGGCGTCCTCCACCCAGGCTTCGTCCGGGACCGGCCTCACGCGGATCGGATGGCTGACCACGTCAAACGGAGCGCTGGCGTGGGAGACCTGTGCAGTCACATCGCTGGGAAAGACCATCCGTAGGCGGTGGTCGTGGGCGTGATTGTCGAAGGTCACCTGCAGGTCCAGGCGCGGAGCCCCCTGAGCCAGGGAAAGGATCACGCTTGTCGGGCAGACGACACACGCTTCGGTCCGCTTGCGCCGTAGATCATCCAGACCTTCCGGAAGGGACCAGTCATAATCGATGCGGGTGCGCTGCACGGCGGGACCGGCCTTCAGGCGGCTGATGTGCGCTGCCAGACCGAGGCTGTTTTCCAAGCGGTCTTCCAACGGGTTGGAATAATTGTAGCCGTCGCCGCAGTCCCCGCCATCCTCGAAATAGCCCAGGTCGCGGTAGACCTGCCCGCTGGCTTTCTCTTGCACGCTGAACGTGCCGTTCGCAGCGATCTGGACGCGCAGGTATTCGTTTTCGAGCACGTTGTGCGGATGCACCACAAGGACCGGCCGGTTGGGATTCTCTGCCGGTGCGACCGCAAAAACCTGGTAGCCAAAGGCAGGCAATTTCGCCACGAAGGACGCCCGCACTCGCGTGCCTCTCCTTTCACTGGCCAGCCCGCTGACCAGTGGGCGCAGCACGGCGGCGCGGTCGATCGACTCGATTTGAACCGGCAGTGAGTCGCCTCCCTCCAACGGGCGAATGCGCAGGCCGCGGAAGGTGGAAGCGGGCAGGCTGGGCAGATCGTCATACCACTGCTCACGTACGCGCCGGCTGAAGAGCTCGGGGGCTTCCTGCTCAGGGGGCAGGTCGCCGGCCGGCGCAGCGCGGCGCCAGCGGTCCATTGCAATCCGGTCGAGGAAGAAATGCCACAGGTCGATATCGACCGTGAAGCCCTCCTCCACCGGCCAGGGCAGGTTGTTGAACATGATCAGGGCTGCCTCGTCCTCCTTCAGTCCTGAAAGGTCGATCCGCCGGGCGAGCAGCTCGAAGCGCTCACGGGTGATCTCCTCGGCGATCTCGCTGGACCAAGCGAAGCGTGTCTCCATCTGGGCGTGAACTGCATCCAGGCTGCAGCCGCCGATCGAATCGTGGGGGTGGTTCTGCAGCAGCCATTCCCACGATTTCCACAGGAAGGCCTGTGGGTAATCATTGCCTTCCAGCCAGGCAAGTGCCGACCAGGGCTCCGCCCAGCGCTCGAGCAGTGTTTGGGCGCGTTCGTTCTGCATTTTATTGTAGATGCGGGAGGAAAGGATGTGCGGGAGCAGGCGGTTGTCCCGCCCCGGGGTCCGGTTGGCTTCCCGCAATTCGCCGTGCACGGTCTGCAACGGCTGGCCTTCCAAAGCGGTGGTCAGGGCGGCAAAATAATCCTCCAGGGAGGCCTGGCGGAATTGGAATGGACTCCCTGGCTGCCGGTTGGCAACTTCCAGGATGGCGGGCAGGTCTTCGCGGGCCGGCAGGTGGTCGACGCCGTTCAAAGCCAGCAGCACGGACGAGGCGGCGCGCCGGAGTTCGTAGCGTGCGAAGACTTGCAGGTCGGAGGCGGCCCCCGTCACGTCCTCGGCCAGGGTTGATGCATTGGCATACCCCATGTCAGTCGGCAGGTGGCGCAGCAGCACGCGGCTGCCGTCGGGTGAGTCCCACCACAGTTCGGATTTCAAGTCACCTTCATCCAGACCGCGGAAGTGCATGGCAAATGGGATGTCGAATCCCAGCAGGATTTGAGGCAGCTGGGAAATGTGTCCGAACGTGTCGGGGATGTAGCCAACCTTCTGGACGTGGCCGAACTCGCCGGCCAGGCGGTGCCCAAGTTGCAGGTTGCGCACCAGCGCTTCGCCGCTGACTAGGAACTCATCTGGCAGCACATACCAGGGTCCGACGCCCAGGCGGCGTTCCCGGACCAGCCTCTGGAGAAGCTCACGCTTCTCGGGGCGAATCTCGAGATAGTCCTGTAATACAACCGTCTGCGCATCGAGGTTGAAATGGGTGTACGCCGGGTCGCGTTCCAGCAGGTCGAGCAGGGCATCCATGACGTGCACCAGGCGAATGCGGAACTGCTGGAAGGTGGCATACCATTCCCGGTCCCAATGCGTATGTGGGATGACGAAGACGGTGGATTTGTCGAAAGCGGATAGTTTTGGCATCTGGTTTTACTCCATGGGCCGGGGCGGTGCCGCCGCCTCATTGCAACATGCATCTGGCGAATCTTTAATTAGATTCTATGCCTTTTCAGCCGCAAACACCCGGGTTGATTCGATGAACTCCTGCGAGGTGACTGAGACGCAGTACAGGCTTTCCATCATCTTGACCATGCGCTGCGTGCCCAGCAGCTCAGCCTGCTCCTCCGGGAAGTCATTGGCCAGAGTGCAGTCGCGCAGCAGGATGACCTTGTAGTTGCGCCACAGGGCATCGATGATGGTCGTCATCAGGCAGGCATCGGCTGAGAAGCCGACCACGAACAGGTTCTTGATGTCCAGGTAACGCAGCAGCAGGTCGAGGCGCGTACCAACAAAGCCGCTGTAGACGTGTTTGCGCACGAAGTATTCGTTCTCGCGCGGGGTAAGCAGCTTGGAGATCTTGACGTGGTCGGATTTGCCGTAATGGTATTCCTTGGGATCGATCTCGTCCTCGGTAAACATGTGCTCCATATCCGTGTTCAGCTGGCGCTTCAGCACCTTGCTGAACTCGGAATGCCGCAACCCGATCCTGGGGGCGCTGTTGTTGAGGTAGATCACCGGCAGGTTGATCTCCCGGGCGGCGGTCAGGGCCGGAAAAAGGGCGGTCTTGATGATGCGGTCTTCGTGCTCTGAGCTCTTCAGCCACGCCAGGGCGGGGCGTTCCGCGCCAGCGTGCCCATCCTGGTTGTAAGCCGGGACCGGGTCGTCCGGATGGAAGCCCAGGCCGTAGACGTCTATCACCAAGAAAGCGGAGCGGTTGTAATCGGCTTCATAATCTTCAAAGGCGTAACCGAGATAACCGCTGGATGGGAAGAGGCGATAAAAGCGGGTTTTGCACTTGATCGATTGAGCCATGTTCATCTCCTTTACTCTTTTCTCAATTTTTTGAAACCAGAGCTTCCCGCACCGCTTCGAAGCCGCACTGGCCGCTGGTATACACGGGGAGTCCGAACTCCTTGATCGGGTCCGGGTGGGATAGCAAAAATACTGTCATCGAGAGTTGTGCCAGGGCAACGCAGCCGATCTCTTCCTTCTTCATATAATTTCGGATCGTGTTTGCAAGAATGTCATTGTGCTGCTCGACTTCCCCTTTGGCGAGGCAGCCCCAGGCCTCTTCCACCAGGGCTGCGCTCATGCTCACCGCAAGACCGGTCTCGCCGGCCACTTCGCGCAGCAGCGCCTGTGTGCTTTCCACCGTCGGTCCGTGGGTGGCGATCACCAGGATTCGACTCCCGTGACCAACAGCCCGCGCCAGCATGGGACGGTCGATCTGGTAAACGGGAATTCCGTAAGGTCTCAGCGCTTCCTGGACCAGAGGATAAGCGCGGTTCATGGTGGAGCAGGTGATCAGGACCGCGTCCACATGTCCCAGCTCCACCAGATCGATGGCATAGCGCTTGAAGGCCGCCAGGTTTGCGGCCGGTAAGGAAGGCAGCCCTGATGAATGCGCCTCCATGAAGTTGATCTGCACCGCCTCGTTGCCGGCATTGACCAGGTGCACTCCGGGTAGATAAATCCGCCCGAAGTAGTTCGCCCACAGCGTGATCCATGAAGAGCCATTGAGCAGCCCCAGCCTTTTCCCGACCAGCTGCGGGTCTCCCTGCGGTTCCGGTCCGGTGTGCGCTACCCCGGTCACACGCAGGTAGTCTGAGAAGAGCCGGATCGCCTCAGCCGCGGAGAGGTCACCCTCGGAGGTCATGGGGTCCGCCTGGATTTTTGCGCGAGCACGGCCTGGGCGGCCCGGGCGATGTCCTCGGGCAGCATCCCGTGGATACGGAACAGGTCGCCGATGCCCCCGCTGTTCACGAAACGGTCGCGAACTCCGATCCTGGCCAGCGGGACCGGGACGGTTTCGGTCAACACCTCGGCGACCGCCGACCCGAATCCGCCGACGATCGAGGCGTTTTCAGCGGACACTGCGCAGCCGGTTTTGCCAGCTGAACTGGCGATCAGCTCCCGGTCGATGGGCTTGATCGAGGCCAGGTGGACGACTTCGGCCTCGATGCCCTCTTTCTCCAGCAGACCAGCCGCATTCATGCAGAAGGCGGTCATCATCCCGGTTCCGAACAGGGTGACGTCGTTTCCTGAACGCAGGACCTCGCCCTTTCCCCATTCGAAGCGATGGTCCACTCCGAACAAGTCCGGAAAGGTATAGCGCGTTACGCGGAAATACACTGGTCCGTCCGTCTCAATGGCGGTGTGCAGGATGGCGCGCAGATCAGTATTGTCGCCCGGGTCGGCCAGGCGCATGTTCGGCAGCGAGCGCATCACGGCAATATCCTCGATGCAGTTATGTGAAGCACCTGCCCGGCTGGTTGGCAGGCCGGCATATGAACCGGGGATCTTGACGTTCAGACCCGGATAGCAGATCGAGATGGCGAGCTGGTCCAGGGCGCGGCGCGTGGCGAAGGCTGCGAAAGTAGAGGGGAATGGAATGAACCCTTCCAGCGCCAGCCCGGCGCTCATCCCGAACAGGTTCTGCTCGGCGATGCCCACCTGGAGGAAGCGCTCTGGGTAAGCTGCCTTGAAATATCCGGACTTCGACGAGGTATGCAGGTCGGCGTCCAGCACCAGCATGCGGGGATAGGCCTGGCCTAGCTGGACCAGCGTCTGGCCGAAAACATCACGCATCTCGAGGGGGCGGACCGGGCTATTCTCCGCCATAGAAGCTCTCCTTCTCGCGCGCGTCGCCCATCCGGCTGTAACCCAGCTCAGGCCGGCCGTAACGGCGGGAAAGTGCGCGCAGCATCGCATCGGCGGTCTCCGGCTCGGGGGCGTGGGTGTGCCATTTGTAATTGAACTCGGCCATCTCGAGGCCGCGCCCCTTGACTGTATGGGCGATGACTGCGATCGGTTTCCCGCGCGGCTGGATCCAGTGTGCACGGTAGAAGGTTCCGGCGAGCGCCTGCAGGTCATGACCATCCACCTCGAGCACGTCCCAGCCGAAGGCGGTCCATTTCTCGACCAGCGGCTCGATGCTCATCAGGTCCCAGACGAAACCCTTGGCCATCACCTTGTTGTAGTCGACTACGGCGATCAGATTGTCGAGATGGTAGTGCGCCGCCGCCATGGCCGCCTCCCAGATGTTGCCTTCGTTGAGTTCTCCGTCCCCCAACAGACAGAAGACCCTCGAGCGCGGATTCTCCTTCAGACGCAGTCCGTACGCACAGCCGGCCGCCACCGAAAGACCCATCCCCAGCGGACCACCGGACGATTCGATCCCCGCCGCGCGGGTCATATCCGTGTGGCCTTCCAGCCCACCCGGTTCGCAGTAGGTGTAAATGTCTTCGAGGGGATAAAAACCTTTCAAAGCCAGGGCCGCATAAAGAGCCGGTGAGCCGTGGGCCTTGGAGAGGATCAGGCGGTCGCGCGCTTCGTCTTTGGGTTTACACGGGTCAACCTGCATTGCATCGAAATAGAGCACTGACAGGATCTCAGCCATCGAGAGCGATCCACCCGGGTGCCCCCAGCAGGCATAGGTGATCATCTCGATCGAAAGGCGGCGGATCTGGTAAGCAGCCTCCTCCAGTTCGAGCATCTTCTCCGTCGTCAGGGTTGACATCGAACCTCCATCCTGATTGGAGACGATGCAAATTGCCCACAGGTGCGCATCTTCTACAAACCCTTCCCTACCAGGGATTGGACGTTGAGGGGCAGCGAATTAAAGTTTTCGACCCGCTCACCGAACTTGCCCAGAGTATTCTCGATGACCAGGTAATCCAGGTCCGGCAGGATTATATCGTTCCAGTGGTCCCCAACGCCCCGGATGGCGACGTCCAGCATGGTCACGATCTGTTTACCCAATGGCTCGCTGGAGTCCAGCGTGATAGCGCCGAAAAACTCCTGACACTCGGTGTAACCGGCATTGTGGGTACCGGTATAAGGTTTGAGCGTCTCCAGCCGGATGGATTTACCATAGCGTTGGGAGACCTGCGCGCTGTGGGCAGTGAAGAAGTCGACCAGGGCCTGCTCCTGGATCCTGGCGGGCAGCCCTTCTTTGGCCACCCGGCGGTAGGCCTCTTCGCCGACCCGGTAAGCTTCTTCAAGAAAATCGAACCAGTACTGCTGGCCAGAGGTCAGCTGGGAAGGCTGATCGATGGCGACCAGCGACCGCCGCACGCAGGCGTTCAGCCCATCGCGTTTGGGAGCCACCCCCAGGTGAACGTACTCCCCTGCGCGGATCGGCCGATTGAGCGCCTTGCCGATCAGGGTGCGGTTGGCCTCACCCGAAGTGACCATCACATCCCAGCCGTTTTCCTCCGATCCGAGCTCCTTGGCAGCCCAGTACGCCCAGCCCGCCACCTGGGTCTCGAGCAAGCCCGGGCGGAGGACGGCCAGCATGCAGCGCAGCATGGCGTCGCCGATGATCGCCGCGTCTCGGATGAGCGCCATCTCGATATCGGATTTCTCGTAGCGGATGCGCTGATAAAGTTCCTGGGCATCGACCAGGTTCTCGCGGCCCACGATCTTTTCGAGGGCATCCACGATCCCGCTTGGGATCACCTGCCGCGGGGTGAGCAAGCCGACGCGGCGGGTTTTTCCACCAGCTGTCTCGTCGAGTACCTCCTCCAACTTTTCCGCCCGGATGGGATATTTTTCATCGGCCAGTTGCAGCAGTTCGACCTTATGGACACTGGCGCCGGCGCGGGGGGCGAGCTGCTCGGAAACGTATCCGCCTTCCAGGCCGGCGATGATATGGAAACCGGTCTTCCCGATGGCTCCGGCGACCTGCTCGATGGTGATATTGGTGTTGCCACCCAGGTAGGGCACATCCCCGTCGTAGTGTTCATCCGAAAAAACAAAGCCGGCGTCCAGGTCAGCCTGCTCCAGCGCCTGCCAGGTGGCAGACTGGCGGCGGGCATACTCTGCCGGCGGAACGGCCAGACTTTTTTCGATGCCCGGGGATTCAGCCAGCACGTCCAGGACTTTACGGAAATCCCGGTCCAACTCCTGACGGCGGTTTGGATTGATGGCAGGCATTTAAACCTCTCTTGGTTTCTGTATGGCGTGCAGGTTACGAGCTGTGGGGAACTCCCTGTTCCCGTTTGATGATCTGTACAAGCTCCTGGCGAGGGGAGCAGCTTTCGAATCGGAAACTCGCCATCAATTCGTCAATTTGTGCCAGGTCCAGACCATTGAGCAGCGGATAAAAGTCTTCGATCAGGGGCTCGGCGAGCATGATATGACGCACGGTCCGGTTGATCTGCCATTGGGCATCGAATGGAAAGGGCTTATAGTTTGGAAAGAATTCCGCGAAGGTCTGCTCGATGGGTTCCATGATGTGGCGGACATTTTTATCCAGTCCACCCCACGAATCGACGCCCAGGATGGCCTTCTTTTCCAGGACGGGCTGTATCTTCTGGATCCATTTTGAATCGGGGCCGAGGCTCACCACCCCCTGCAGCCCCAGGTCCTTATACGTCCAGAGACACCAGTTCGCGCCCAGTTCTTTGTAGAAAGAGAGCTGGTCCTCGAGAATCTGGTATCGCATGGCATCTTTTTTCGGGTCCCCAGTGTAGACCGGGCCAAACTCTCCAATCCAGATGGGAGTCTGGTGTTCGAGCATGTACTGGCAGGACTGCAGCAGCTTGCTGCGCAGCACCGATTTATCGAAATACTCGCCGCGTGAAATACCCGGGTAATCCCCGCCGTCGATAAAACCCGGGACGGCGTAGTTGTGCAGAGTGTAAACGACGTTCGGCAGGGGCGGGCCGAGCACGGAGAAGTCCTGGGAGTAACGGTTCCCTTCCAGATAGATGATGTGCTCCGGGTCGATGCGGCGGATCGCGGCGACCACCCTCCGGTAGAAGGCGTCGAGCATCTCCCCGCTGGGGTCGGAAGGCTCATTGAGCGGATCATAGCCCGCCACCCAAGGGTTGTCCTTGTAGCGTGCAGCGATAATTTCCCACAGCCAGACGGCCCGATCCTGGAAATGCTTGTGCTGCCAGAAAAATGCCTGCTGGGAGGGGTTATCGGAATGCCAGTCCTGGTTCTGGTATCCCGCTGCGGCATGCAGGTCAAGGATGGTGTAAATTTCGTGGTCGGCGCAGATCTTGATCACCCGGTCAAGTTGCTTCAGACCGGATTCGCGGATCACGGTCGGGTTCATGTCGTCTTCAAAGTGGCGGTAATTGAACGGCAGGCGGATCAGGTTCAGACCCAGGGAGCGGATAAAGCGTGCATCCGCCTCCGTAAAGAAATATTCGAGATATCGGTCGAAGAAAAAATCGGCTTTCTCCTTTCCCAGGGCACGATAAACGACCTGGCGAAAGGCATTCTCATTCGCCGGAAAACCGGTGATGAAGTTCTCCATGTTCATCCATCCACCCAGACCGACGCCATGCAGAGGGACGATCTGCCCGGCCTGGTTTTGGATTTGGTTCCCTGTGACTTTCAAGAAAGATTGATGATCAGGCATGAAGATATCCTTTGAAAAGGTATTATCGCATCGATACTCCGGATTCGGGTCAAATGGCCTACTCTTTAACCGCTCCCGCAAGCATACCGCTCATGATCTTGTCCTGGAAAAAGATGAAAATGATAAAGACCGGGAGCATGCTGATTAAGACGCCGGCTGCGATCAAACCATAATCAACCGCCCGCTGGTTGGCTCTGAGCAGGGCAAGAGCGAGTTGGATGGTGCGGTTGTTTGAATCCATCAGGATCAGGGCGAACAGGTATTCATTCCAGATATTTATGAAATTCAATACCAGGATTGTAATGATTCCAGGCATAGATAGCGGGAAGAATATATAGAAAATGATCTGGAGCAAATTGCCACCATCCATCACTGCACTTTCCTCCAGTTCACGCGGGAGTTTTCTCAAGAAACCGGTCAGGATGATCATGGTTAATGGCAGGCTGAAGGCCGGGTAGAGAATCACCAGGGCTATAGGATGATACAGCAGTCCGGCTTTTGCAGTCATCATGTAGATCGGCATCAGGATCGCCAGGCCCGGGATGAGGAATCCAATGCTGAATATGGTTTCCACAAGCGTTCCTAAACGGGTTGGAATACGAGCGACCGCATAGGCCGCTGGAAATGCCAGGACAAGGGTCAGAAACTCCGCCCCGATTGTAATCCCGATGGTAATCAATCCAGCGCGCAGCACATTGACATTCTCCTGTGCCTGGAAGAATTTTTGAAAACTGAGTGCGGCGGGTAGGGCCAGCGGCGTCGATATGATCTGCGTATTGTTTTTAAAGGCTGAGACAATGACAAAGTAGAGTGGAATAATGATCAACGCTGCATAGAGGATCGAGAAGAAATATCCCCCCATTACGAAGAGATCGGAACCTTTCTTTATTTTTTTGGGAACGCGTAATACCCGGTTTAGCATGCCTGTTACTCCATCAACTCGACCATCGTGATGTAATCCGGCGAATCAGGACGATCGCAACGATACCGATAAAAAAGAGCATAACTCCCAGTGCCTGGCTGTAACCCAGCCGATGAGAAAGGAAGGCCTGGTCGTACAAATAGTATCCCAGAGTGAAAGTTGCGGTCCCCGGCCCGCCTCCCGTCAGGAGAATCATATAAGCTGCGCCCGAGAGAATACTGAGGAACTGCAGGATGACCACCAAACCAATAAAATCCAGCATAAGGGGGAATGCTATCTTCCACATGATCGTCCAGTATCCCGCGCCGTCCAACATGGCTGCCTCGTACAACTCGTCCGGAAGGTTGACTAAGGCTGCGAAGAACAATACACTGTAAAAACCAATACCGCCCCAGATGTCGATGGCAATCAGCGCCCCCAGGACAGTGGCTTGATTACCGAGCCAGACCCGGGTAAGCGCAGATAATCCAATTGAGGTCAGAAAGGTGTTCAGCATGCCATTCGGGCGATAGAGTCCCAGGAAGACCATCGCCAGGGCTGCGACTGAGAGCATCGATGGAGAAAAAAAGATGGTGCGAAGAATGCGATAGCCTGGTTTGCGCAGGCTCAGAAAGAAACCGAGCATAAAAGCGAAAGGAACAACCCCGAGGATCCCGACCAGGAGATAAGTCCCGGTATTATGCAGTGCGATGGCCATCTTTGGGTCGTGAAAAATTCTTACGAAGTTATCCAGGAAAATGAACTTCTTGGGCATATTTAATGCATTCCAGCTGGTAGTGCTGATATAAAACATGTTTAGCAGCGGCCAAAGCATAAACGCCAAAAACCACCCCAAGGCAGGGGCCACCAAAAAGATGAAGCTAACCCGCCGCCGCTGTGCGTTGCGCCGGCTGTATTCAGCATTGGATAAGATCTTTTTTTCAACCGCGATTGTCTTCTTTGAAGGGGTCATCGCTTTCCTCTATGAGGATTGGGGCACGGGAATTTTATTACCCTTGCCCCAATCCAGGAAAAGCCGAAAAGAGACTACTTAATCGCAGCGTATGCAGCGGTCAGGTCGGCCAGGATCTTTTCAGCGGTCGTGCCGGGTGTGAAAGCCTCCGTGGAAACCCGCGTGAAATCTGAATTAACCTCCGGCGGCAAAAACAAGTCCGGTTGCATTGCCACTTCCGCGTTCGCGCTTAGTGGGGGGACGCAATTCGGGTTCATCTTGGACGGATCAAGTGGTACCTCTTTAAGTGACGCGACCATGGCTGCCTGTTCCACCAGCCGGGCATAAATGGCAGGCTCAAAGATGTACTGGACAAATTTCTTCACCGCCTCGCTCTTGGCGGCACCGTTGGGGGTGATCCAGATCCCCTTTGCTGAAAATCCCGTATAGTAAACGGGGGCGTGACGCGGAGACCCCTCTGGAAGCGGGAAACCGCCAAGTTGAACATAAGGAACTACCGACGCGACCTCAGCAGCGCAATCTTCCCATGTTCCAAAATGGCTCATGGCTACGGTGCCTGTCGCGTATTGTGTGTTCGCACCGCCATAATCGATGCCTTCGACGCCATCCACAAACACTCCCGCATCCCGTAATTGGACGAACAACTCGACGGCTTTAATGCAATTGGGGACGGTCCAATCACCCTTGCCCATGCACTGGATGGCCTCTTCGTCAGACATCGCACTTTCCAAAATTAGCGAAAACAGGTACACGCCCATCCCATCATTACTGGCGATAAGCGGCTGATTCCCCGTGGCGCGAATTGCCTTGGCGGCCGCGAGTAGTTCATCGGTCGTGGTGGGAATCGCAACGCCCGCAGCCTCGAGGACCTTGGTGTTATACCAGATCGGCCACCTATATCCCTCCAGAGGGAATGCCTGAACTTTCCCATCCGCCTGGGTATAGTCTGACATAGCCTGGTCTGTAAACTTGCCAGCTAGACCCCACTCTGTGAGATAGTCGTTGACGGGCAGGGTAACCCCACTGTCGGTCCAGCTGAGTGGGGAACCGACCCGCTGCACAAAGACCAGATCGGGTTCCACCTTGGCGGTTGAGGCAGTCTCTACTTTCAAGGGGATATCGCTGTCCACATAAACCTCATCCTTGATGGTGATGTCTGGATTGGCAGCCATGAAATCGGCGAAAATGGTTTTAAGAGGAGCGCCCTTTGCATCGTCCGGCCCCCAGTTATGCCAGATGGTTAAAGTAACCGGCTCGGCGGTCGGAGGTACAGCGGTCGGAGGTACAGCGGTCGGAGGCGCAGCAGTCGCGGGCACGGCGGTCGCGGGCACAGCGGTTGCCGGTGCTCCACAGGCACTAATGACCATGGAAGTGGCCACAAGCAGTGCAATAATCATGGAAATTTTTCTTTTATTCATCTTGTCCTCATTCCTTTTGTATGATGTATCGAATGGAGAGAAAGTGAAAAACGAACGGATTGGAATTGGAAATCTCTCCTTAAGGGTGTTGCTCTTTCCCGATCGAGCGGGTTAAACTACGGTTCCTTCTCTATCTTCACTGAGTCTGTTCCTCCTTCCCAGATGACTTCCAGGATTAATGGAAAATTCGAATGGATTTCGATCGACGGCCGATCAAGCCGGGAGTTGCGTGAACTGCACTTTACGTCCAGTGAGCCGGTCGCGCCGAACGGATAGCGGCGTACGCCGTGTTCCTCGGTGAGCCTGACATGCCAGGTCAGCCGGTTTGAGACGGCATCCTGGGAAAGCCCAAACACATCTTCCATCAAGACCGCAATCGGCGGCACACCGGTCCAGCCAACATAGCCTGGCTTGGAATGGCCGCCAGGTTGGATCACGTCCGGCGCGTAGTTTTCCCAGAGGGTGTGATGGTCGTCGTACTTAAGATCAGTGAGATGAAAATATTGCCGAAACTGATCCGCACCGAGCCAGGGGGTATCATCTGATTCAAAAACCTGAACGACATTATCCAGGTGGTTTTTTGCGATCTCATGGGCGAGTTCAGTCTGTCTGCTGGCACCCAGCCCTTTCAAGACCATGTAATTCGTGGGGGCCCATACCCCGCCGCACCAATAACCCCCGGTACCGCTATAAGCCGGGTCGTCGGCCGAGAGGGCCGGGATGCGGTGCGCCCGTTTGAATTCGGCCGGGTTTTCCAGGTGTGCCACAAAACCTGGGACTCGCTCCGCAGGAACGCCTCCGGCAAGCAGCGCCCAGTAGGCCCCGATGTGCTTCATCGGTAATAATTCACCATTTGGAAGTCGATCACAATAGAATTTATTCTCATCGTTCCAGAGATGTTGGTTGGAATAGTCATTCAACCGTTCGATCTCTTCGCCCAGGTCTTCGACTTCAGCCTGCCTGCCAAGAAGCGTCGCAATTTGCAGCAAGACTCTCGCAGACAGGAGTGCCTGGAAGGTCGCATCCGCCCAGGTCAGGTGCCCGTTGTCGAAATTGATATGCTCGTCCCGCCCCACTCGAGGCAGATTATCCATCCCTTGCCCCCAGCCTGTCGACCAGTAGGAACCATCCGGCCAGGTACGATGCTTGCGCATCCAGTGGTGATAGGCCACGAGCGGCGGAAAGACTGTTTCCAGCCTTTGCCGGTCCCCGGATTTCATAAAGTAATTCCATTCAGCCCAGGCCAGTATATTGGGACCCGTGCTGGAAGGGTCGAAGCGGGGGAAAGTATCCTGCCCGTCTGTTTCTGATATTTCACGGCAGATGAAACCATCCGGGTGTTGTTTTCGATAGAAAGTATCCAGGGTCCTCTGGAAATTGAAGGCACGCCGCCCATAGACTCCAAAACACGTGATGAAAGACGAATCCCACATGAACAGGTTGCCGTTGAAGGCGGTATCGCAATAGTTCGCGGCAAAATCGTTTTCCGGAGTTGGCCGTTTCAGATTGCTAAACGCCAACTCCCAGGCTCGCCAATAACAATCGTTGACCTCTTTGTGGCCGGTCCAGAATGGATCGGGGAGGACTTCCCTGGCTTGTGAAAAGGACGGCAGAGCCGCATGGTCCGGTGCCATGGAGATGAACCGATTTTCCGAAACCCACGCATCTGCCACATGGGTATCGTACCGCTCCGGGTTGGGTTTTGGGCGGCCCAAAAAGGGGGAATCGTTCATGAAGATCTCTTCAATTTGTCCTTCTCACGGATTATTTCGAGTGTTTTTTCCCGCAACGTTCCTGGAAGGACTGGTTTTGTCAGATACTTCGTGACCTCCAAGGCGGTACCATCGTTGCTGCTATCGCGGGTACTGCAAACAATAACCGGAATGGAGCGGTCGGGATAGGTACTATATATGGAATGGATCAGCCCCCATCCTTTTCCAGAGTTTATTTCTGGTTCAATCACGACTGCCTGGATGTCCTGGTTCGCCAATACTTCCAACACACCCTTTAATTCGATAAAAGCGAATACTTTGAAGGATTTACATAACTCACGCTGGTAAAGCTCCAGTGTTACCGCATCCTCCTCAATAAGTACGATCGCATGCAATTGAGTTTTCAATGACGACCAATCCTGATTCATGACAAGGGGACCAGAATATGCACTCTTACAATAGCACAGGCTGGCATAGATTTCTTGGAAAGAATTACGCTAATTCAGGATTCTGTTGTCTCCAGGGAACGGTGGCTGCCGTATTAAAATATAACTGCCTTCTCACAGGGTTTTCTGGCGTTCGCGAATCGAATCCAGGACTCGCTTCCAGCTTTTGATAAAGGAACTCCGAAATAACTGGACCGGACCGAAATTCTCAAACTCCTCGATTTCGAGACCGTCCTCCAGGTAACCGCGTTTGAAATCGGGCAGCTTCTCGATCAATTCATCGATCACCTTTTGCGGGACCGGGTTAAACAAGCGAAAAACTACCGGCGGGTTCTGGGCGATGAGTTGGTCCGCAGTCCCTTCCCAGTTAATCGTGCAGCAGACTTTTCCGCCCACCATCTCGGTGAAATGGTGCAGGCCGCGGGCGCCCCCGGCTACAAAAATCCCCGGATAATGCCTCTCCTCCATGATTTGATAAAGTTTGCGCGCAACCGCCAGGCCGGCCTGCCAAAGAACATCGGGCGAGATCTCGACCCCGTCATTGCTCACCACGTTTTGCAGATAATCATCGTAGATCCCGGCGATGTGGGAAATATATAACTGGGGCGTTTTTCCATGTTTCCTGCTGGCGCGCTGGTAAGTCTCGCACAATACCACCGCCTGGCGAATGGCAAAGATTTCGGTGGCGTTCAGGGGGACATCCTGGCTGACGAGGTATTCCATCGCCTGCAATCCCGCGTAGGTCGTCGGAATTTTGCAGCAGATGTTCGGCGAAAGTTTCCGATTTTCCAGCGCTTCCCGGATGATCACGTCCGGGTCCTCTTCATGAATGGGATCCCCCTGGATCGAGACAAAGCCTCTTTTGCCGGCACTATTTTGAAATATTGACATGAATTTCTCGGCAATGGGTTTGACCAGCCGGCGCTGAAACTCTGCGACCGCCTCCTCTTCAGACTCCACTTCCCGAATCGTATTGTCCAGGATTTTTCCAGCATAGGTGCCCTCGGTTGGATGATCAACCATTTTCTGGGAGTAGGAAGGGTTATTCGTACACCCGGAGGCGTCGTGTGAAATAGCCAGGTCAGCCTGCTCGCGGGTCGGGTTATTGATCCAGAACTCGGTCGGCGTCTGCTGAACCATCCTCATAAAGTAATTTTCAGTTTTCATACACTTATCCTCCAAGCGCTTCACGGCGTATTGGGATCAAGGAATTAAACCTTGTCGTCCATTCCGAAGGAAATTGCAGCAACAGAGAGCGGAGGCAACTGGATGATTGCACTTTGATCGGTCAATTTTATATTGCTTAGCTTCTGGGTGTTAATCGTATCGGGTCGATCGAAGGTATTGCAGGCGGACGCAGAAGGTCCGCTGACCAGTTCCGCCGATTGGATAGATTTCAGCCGTACGCCAGCCGGGGCTATTTCGACGATCGCGGGTTCAGTGCTGCTGCGGTTGATCAGGAAAGTATGCAGGACATCTTTGCCGAGGATAGCGCTGGCATCAATCGTATGCACGAAGCCATAATTCTTACTCTCATAGCCGGGGCCACGGACGACCGCTTGTAATGCGACGCCTTCGCGGCGTTGCGCATAAAGCAATAGCGGGTAATAGATTGACTGAAGGAGAATCTGGTCCCCCCGGGTAAGGATGGGGGCGATGACATTCACGATCTGGGCAAGGTTGGCAATCCTGACGACATCCGCGTGACGAATGAAGCTGTTCAGAAAGCCCGCAACGACTAATGCGTCTTCAAGGTTATATTCTTCTTCAACAAGGTGCTGGGCATATTTGCCGTGGCCATTGACGCTATCGGCGTTCTGTGTCCGATACCAGACATTCCATTCGTCGAACGCCAGGTAATACCGCTTCAGGCTGCGTGTTTTGGCCTGGGCATAACGACAGAGTCCATCCATCACTTCGATCTGTTGGTCGATTGAATTCGTGACCGCCAGATAATCGGCTGTATCCCCGGTCAAATTGCCGACATAACGATGCAGGCTTATATACTCGGCATAATCACCAACATACTCGAGCACGGTCCGATCCCATTCCATATAAGTGGGGAGGCCGATTTCTGCTGAGCCGCAAACAACCAATTCAATCGAAGGATCGGTATCCTTCATGAGCTTGGCAGCTTGTTGCGCCCGGATCGCGTACTGGTCTGCGGGCACATGGCCTTGCTGCCAGGGGCCATCCATCTCGTTACCCAGCCCCCAAAGTTTAACATCGTAAGGTTCAGCCGAACCATTTCCAGCACGCAAGTTTGAATATATTGTCCCGACAGGGCTGTTACAGTATTCCACCCAATTACGGGCTTCTTCCGGCGTCCCTGTGCCCAGGTTTACCGTAATCATCGGTATCCAATTCATCTTCCGGGCCAGTTGAATAAATTCATCTGACCCAAACTGGTTGGGTTCAATGCTGAGCGATGCCAATTCTTGCAGAACCGGGCGGGTAGAACGCGGTCCAACCCCATCCAGCCAATGATAGCCTGAGGCGAAATTTCCCCCGGGGTAACGCATTGCTGTAAAGCCCAGGCCTTTCAGACTGCTCAAAACATCTTTCCGAAAGCCTTGCGTATCAGTATGTTTGGATTGCGGGTCATAAACACCTTCGTACACGGCACGCCCGATATGTTCGAGAAAACCTCCGAATAGCCTTGGATCCACTGGGGCGATCTGGTAATCACAATGCAAAATTACCTTTGTATGATCCATTTTTACCACTTCCATAATATCAACTCACATTTGTGATTGTAGTTTTAGTATCTTCCAATACAGAGTAGCATAAGTCAACGAGCAGGTCTTGGAGAGAATTATCGTATATCTGGATTTTATTGTCAGAAGGATTCGAGCAGGCGTGTTCTTAATCATTTGCATTTTGCAATGAACGATCTCAAATTTTCCTACTGTGTTGAAGTCAAGGCAATCATCAAATCAAAAAGGAGCGAGGGAAAGGGTATGAAGCAATCTCAAACTCCCGAAATCCGGGAAAGTATCTTTTGGGCAGAGTCACCGTCAAGATACAAATGAGCGTGAGGAGTCTGCCGAAGGACCGAGCCTGGACATTCTTCGTTGATGGGTCCGATCAAAGAACGATAAACCGCGTCTGCTTTGCGGGCTTCCGGCACGAGCGCCAAAACATGTTGCGCGGCTAACAAGGCGGAAATAGTCAATGTAATTGCATGAGTAGGCACTTCGTTAATTTTTTTAAAGTGTCCTTCCCCTACCTGTTGGCGGCGCGAAATATCATCGAGTTTGACGATTTTCACCCAGCGTGGATCTTCGAAATCAGCGAATGGCGGATCGTTGAATGCGAGGTGCCCATTCTCACCGATGCCCAACACGCAAAGGTCCGCCGGATAGGCGCGCAACAACTCTTCATACTCTTCACACACCCTCTCTGCATTGCGTTGTGTGCTTGGGGGAAGTGGAAAGAATGCTTTCGGTTGAATATAATTCAAGATGTGCAGTTTTAAAAATAAAGGAAAACTGGCGGGATGCGTGGGATCCAATCCGATATATTCATCCATATGAAAGATATTGACCTTCGACCAATCAACGGGAGCTGTCCTCAGCCCTTTTAAGAAGGTTAGCTGCGAATTACCTGTAGCGAGGATGGCATTGGCTTCACCTTTTTCGCGAATAGCACCCTGAAGGATATCCGTTGCCTCTTCAGCAGCCGCCACGCCTAACTCCTCATTTGTCTGAAAGATACTTGTTTGCAAGTCATTAAATTATGTCGCAAACATTGGTTTGGGTGTCATGCTATATCTCTCTATCCTTACCAAAATCCCGCCAGAAAGCCCGTAGGATCAGCCATCGGGAGGAAGGGTGGCGGCGCGCAGCGCCGAACAAAAGTGCTGTAATATACAAAGTACCTTAACCAGGATGCAGTTCGGCGGAAAAACCTGTCTGCCGATAAACCTTGGACAGTGGCGTGCGTTTGGGTGGCCCAGCGGGGCGCGGTGCGGACAACGCTCCTGGCAGACACTCTAAACGCAAGACTCAAGCTGCGAGGGTCCGGCCTGGCCGAACACCCCTGAAAGGGGTCAGAGTGGCTCGTCTGCACAGCGGGCGATAAGCCCTGTGAGGCGCCCGTCAGCTAGACGGATGAGAGCAGGGTGGTTCTCCAGAACCCCCGGCATGGATGCCTGGGGAGTTGTCAGTCTTCAATGGTCTAATACTGCATCCAGCCACTTGGAAATACTCTGCTCATCCTGCACTATAGCAACCTGGAACCCGTTTGAACCAGTGCCAGCCAAAGAAAATGCTTCTCTCGCCGGCTGAAGTGCAGTCGCAACTTCGCGCTCCGTACATGCTCGGCGCAAGCCATCCACAGGACGCAAATATACGGGGCGCGGGGCGCACGAAGCAATTATGTGTGCCAGGTCAAAATGCCTAAGTACATCAAATAAATATACACTGGCAGGATAACGGACGCCGTGTTTGAGTAAAGCCGCATAAGAATAGAGTGAGTCCTCGGCAGCGACAGCGGCAACCCGACTGTCCAGCGCGCCGGCATAAAGCGCCCACAATCCTCCCACCCCTTCACCGACAATCACCAACCGCCCCTTGTCGATCTGAGGAGCTATGTAGCATCGTTCCCAAATAAAATCCACCGCACGAATGACGTCCAAGACGCGCTGGCCAAACAAAGAACGATCCATCATTAATGAGTTGGTAGCAGCTTCAAAATCCGAGGTCGCTGTTTCACCTACCCCTCGAACATCAATCGCTAAAACACCATAACCAGCCTTCACCAACTCCTCTATTAATCCTGAGTGAATGCCTTGCATTTTCCCCCACTCGCCCGCATATATCGCAAAAGGCATTGGATGCTTCCATTCTTCGGGCATGATAAACAGGCCGGGTATGGTGATGCCTGCCTCGCTCTGGAAAGTGACCCGCTCCGCCATCATCCCATCTTCCGACACCTGATTGAATAGGCGCGTTCGCAGCGGGCTCTTCTGCGGAACTGACCCCAGGGTATCCTGGATTCGTCTTTTGATCTCCCTTTGCCAATCAGGAAGATCGGCAGAGCTGGCAGGCAGCGGGGACAACTCAGGCATTCCTTCAGCCTTAGCCCGAACTATCGCATCGATGACTGCTTCGTTATGAAGTTCTTGATCAAGCGGGAAGCAGAAACCAGGCAGCGCGCCCGACATGGGAGTTAAAGTCGGTGATTGGCTGCGTACATGAGCAGGGGTTGGGGTAGGCGGCGCGCTGTATTCCACTGGATACGGGTCTGGAAGCAGGTCTAATTCAGGTTCAGGGACCGGAGAACCATCCCCCTGTCCAAGCAGCCACTGCTTGAGCCAGCCATAAGCCGCCTGCCTCAAGCTAAGCTGGTAGCCATGTTCGTCGTCGAATTCAGCAAAACGGAAGCGTTCCGGCACCCCGGCCAGCTCATAATTATGCTCGATTACAGATGCAGTCTGCCGCACCCCGGCGATGGGGAAGATTTTATCGCGCGTACCCGAAAGGATCATATAAGGCTTTGGAATAAACAGGCTGGCAATATCTGACATCTCGGCGTAGCTCATGACCTGAGGCACCTGGTTGCAGACATCGGTGCCATCTTCCCAATTTAAGTCCCGCTCAGCTTGCATCGCAGCAGGAAAGGTACAGGGATAGGCGACCGGAATGGCGCAAGCGAAACGGTCTTCAATAGCGGTGGTAAAAAAAGTGTTCAACCCGCCGCCCGATGCGCCAGTCATCCCAACCCTTTTAGGGTCAACTTCAGGCCGGCTCAGCAAATAATCCAGCGCCCGAACGCTCTCCCAAACCATCCATCCCATCTGGCTATAGCCTACCAGGAGCGCATTCAGATGACCATGGTCTCGCCAGCTTTCCAAGCGCTCCCCCTGCCCAATTGGATCACAGACTAAAGTGACGATACCCAAGGTAGCCGCCGCCGCACAAAAGGACTGGACAGGCAGTGCTAATTTGCCTGCCTCCATCCAATGTCCGCAGGCGTACACCAGTCCAGCGCTTGGCTGCTCGAGGGGATCGGGGATATACAGATGAGCCGTAACCGGCAGCCCCGCCCAGGCTTCGTAGACCAACTTTTCAATCTTGTAACCAGGCCGGTTCAGTTCACCCAGCATGCGGGTCTTGAGCGCCGTCCGCTCTGGCCATGGATCCAGCCCGAGGGAATGGCGAAGGCGCATCTGCAATGGCGCCCGGCGAGCTGCTAAGTCATCCCGAGATTTCGCCATTGATGGTACAAATTGATTTTGCGCCATCTTTTCCACGAAATTCAGCAGCATCTCGGGGTCGGCCGGTGGACGGTCCACGCCCCACAAAGCTAATTGATCCGAAAAAGAACCCGGTTTCATATCTTATTTACCAAAGACTTTGCGCATTCTCTCGCAGTAATACTGCACATTTTCCCAGCGCGCATCGATAGGCAAGCGGTGGTCGGGACAGGGGATGTATCCGCCAAGAGCCACCAGGGGACGCAGGCGCTCAATTTCTGTATCGATGGCGGCGTAGTCGTATCCGAAGACGTGCTTGTTCACTCCTCCGACGCCACGCAACTCCTTGCCGTATTTTTCACGCCAGGGTTGGATACTCGCCTGCCATGTACCCACCTCGATGGGGAACATGAGGTTGACGCCGTTTTCCAGCCAGATGGGAAGGAGAGCATCAATCTTGCCATCGCAATCCAGGCTGACGAACTCCACACCATAGGATTTTAATAGATCGGTTATGCGTTTATATTTCGGCCCGAACTTGGTAGCGAACATACGCGGGTTGACCATTGGTCCGGCGTTGTAGCAAATATCCTCCCAGAAGTGAGCAAAATCGAAGCGGACGCC
>Ga0315290_10000230_pt1 | contig 34397 bp, 43 predicted proteins | sample YL17G12_0_MG_FD_203627 | JGI IMG/M metagenome (GOLD analysis project Ga0315290, IMG submission 203627) | Sediment microbial communities from Yellowstone Lake, YNP, Wyoming, USA - YL17G12_0 | ecosystem: Environmental > Aquatic > Freshwater > Lake > Sediment | place: USA: Wyoming | collected... | reverse complement strand
GGGCTTCGACTTCAGAAGGGTAAGCTTTCATCGGATGGCACCCTTGAGGAGGAAAAGAAACACCGTAATACCCTCAGTATGCCATACCGCCCCAAACTGTTGAAGTTATTCTTCGGCCGGTCCTAAGTATAACCGTCGCTGGCTTGGATCACGCCCTTCAACTCGGGGAATTGCGCCTCGAACGCCGCGTCCGCCACGTTCCCTACCTTCGCCGATCCTTCGGAGTCATTGCCGTGAGAGTAGCGTGTTGTAGTACCTGCTCGGCACGCATACTCCCACTCCGCCTCCGTCGGCAGACGGTAAGTTGTGCCTTGCATGCGACTCAGCCACTTGCAGAACTCCATCGCATCATTCCAACTCACGTTCACCACGGGGTGGCTATCTGACTGACCAAATCCCGTACTCCGCCACGAATACTTCTCGTTCATCTTGAACTGCATCGTGTCGGGGTTCCAGCCAAAAGCGCCCTGGAAGCCGGTCCCCTTTTCCGCGTCCGTCACGTAGCCCGTCGCCTCGACGAACCGGCGGAACTGCTCGACCGTCACCTCGTACTGTCCGAGATAGAACGGTTTGGTGATCGTCACCTTGTGGACGGGTTTCTCGTCGTCGAGGCCCGTGTCGTCCCCCATGACGAAAGACCCCGCTGGAATCAACACCATCTCCAGCTTCACACCGCCGCCCAACTCGATGGTTTTCTGAACCGGCGTACCTAAAGCTTTGCCCGCATTCTGTTGCTCTGAGGGCGGCCGGGTTCCACAACCGGCAGCCAACGTGACGGCGACCCCGGCAACACACCATATTATCCAGTTCTTCATTCGATGACCTCTCCCCACCAGGGGCGTTCGAGTTCGATGTCGTCAGTCTCCGTGCGATTGATCCGTCCGTATTGGCGGAAGAAGTCGGGTCTCCACGGCTGGAGCTTCAGTTTCACCCGTTTGCCGACGGGCCAGGCGAAAGCCGGCGTATTCTGCTGGTTTCTCATGCTGAAAAGATACACGGCGATCTTCGGCTCGGTGAGCGTCCCGCTGTGGGCCTGCAAGTCGGTCAGGTCGAGTGTGAAGATGTGGTGGGCATAGGGCATCTGGCCTGCCCGCGGGGCCGCCGATTTCGCGGCGATCATCCCGCTGACGATCAACTCGCGGCCCGCCGGCGGCGGGCCGTCGGCCGGTTTGCGCGACTGCTTGAGCGTCATGTCGAGCAGTTTCCAGTCGCCGACGGCCAGTTCGCGCGCGGCGAACTGCCAGACGACGACCTTCTTGCCAGCCAGGCGGCCTTCGCCTTGGGCCAACTCGCGGCTGAGCATCTCGCGCGTGGCATACGCCCCGTCGTCGTTCCGCAGGATCGTATCCACGGGGCGATTCAGCGCGAAGCTCAGTTGCTCGGCCAATCCGGCCACGCAACCCCAGTTCATCATCTCCAGCGAGTAGATGTTGGCGAAGCTGTCGCCTAGCACTAGGACTTCGGCGGCCGGATCGGGCCGCCACGGCTTGCCCGCTGCGTCGGTCACCGGGCGGATTGTTACGATTTCTTCGCCGAAAACGCCCTGGTTCTGGCGCAGCTTGAGCATCATCGCGATGTCGCCGAGGTTCTTGACGGTCTTGGATGTCTGACGCCGATCGCGATCCACAGCAGTCGCGCCCAACACGATCTTCTCTTCGATGAGCCGGGCCAGTTCCGCCGCGGCCAACTCCATCGCCTCGGGTCGCCAGTGGGTGTCGGTGGCCAGGTAGACCGCACTGCCGGAACGGTCGCGATATTGGGCCAGCGCATCGGTCACGTCGCAGACCAGCACGCCCTCGACTTCAAGCTCATCGAGGAACTGCCGGTACGACGGATTGTGAACGCTCATCCGTCGGCCTTCATAGCGCGAGGAGAACTTTTCAGGGTGTATCGTGGCCTTGTCGGGCGTCGGCATGAGCACCAGCCGGATGTTCCTCTCGGCAAGCTGCCGGTGGAACTGGAGGATCGCCGCGCGCGGGTCGGGCTGCGGGGCCGGCCGCCATTCCGTGCCGCTATCGGCCCGGCGGGCCATGTGCCGCGGGTTCAAGAATCCGGGGCCGGTGCAATAGTCGATGCCCGGCCGATAGAACAACCACCGCTGGCGGCCGACATAGCCCTTCTCGTTGCCACTGCCGGCATAGACCAGAAGTTCTTGGGTCGGAGGCAAGACGAACTGCGTCAGGAACGACTCGGCCTTCAGGTCCTTCTCGTACTTGTCGATGGCCTGCAAGAGCACCGCGTTGCCTCGAAACGTCTTCGAGATCCAGCCGCCATTATGCTCGCTGTAGGCCGCCGCGGCGCAAGGCAAGGCGTCGAAGATTTCGCAGCACTGCGGCCAGGGGGTTTCACGCCGGCCCTCCGTGTGCTGCCGCATCTCGCGATACGTCTGCACGGCCGGAACCGCGAACAGTGTGAACAGCCCGACCACGAAGAGTGTCCACTTCACGCCAAGGCTGATTTCGGTGTGGCCGATTTCGAGCTTGGCTTGCTCTTCGCGGGTCTGGGGTTTGGGTCGTTCGGTCATTGGTCTACGATGGCAAAACCGCCATCAGAAAATGAAGTAGATGAACGGATTAAACTCTTGCGTGGTCATGGCCGCGATCGCCAGCCAGAAAACGGCCGTGATCCACAGGGCCTTCTTCCAGGTGATCTTGCGGGTGAAGTCCCAGGTTTGCGGGCAGAACCAGACGACGATCGCCGCCAGCAGCATCGAAACCACATAGTACGGCTGATAGACCAGCCCGCCAAGTAGCCCCGCGCCCGATTGCGGCGTCGTCAGTCCCAACATGCTGCGGCAGTAATCCACAGCCGCGGGCAGATCGGCGGCGCGGAAGAAGACCCACGTGAAGCAGACGATCACGAACGTGATCGCCATCTTGGCGAACCCCGGCAGCCCTTCATAGAGCGCGTGCTTTCCGCCGAGCCGCTCCAGGATCAGCATCAGTCCGTGGATCGCGCCCCAGATCACGAAGTTCCACGAGGCCCCATGCCATAGCCCGCCGAGGAGCATCACCAACGCCAGATTGATGTAGGTCCGCACGGGGCACTTGCGATTACCGCCGAGCGGATAATAGAGGTTGTCGCGGAGCCAGGTCGAAAGGCTCAAGTGCCAACGCCGCCAGAATTCGGTGATCGACTGGCTGAGGTAGGGCGAATCGAAGTTCTTGGCGAACATGAAGCCCATCATCAGCCCCAGGCCGATCGCCATGTCGCTGTAGGCGCTGAAGTCGAAGTAAATCTGAAAGGCGTAAGCGACCACGCCGACCCACGAGTCGATGCAGCCGATCGAGCCGGCGTCGAACGCCATATCGGCCACCTTGCCGCACGGATTGGCCAGCAGGATCTTCTTGCCGAGCCCCAGGCCGAGGAAGGCGACGCCGCGGGCGAACTTTTCGATCGTGTGCGTCCGCTCGCGAAGCTGATCGGCCACGTCCTGGAAGCGGATGATCGGCCCGGCCACAAGCTGCGGAAACATTGCGACGTAGCACCAATAGTCGATCGGATTGCGGATCGCCAGGGCGTCGCCGCGATAGATGTCGATCGCATAGCTCATCGACTGGAACGTGTAGAAGCTGATGCCCAGCGGCAGCGTCACCTTGGGCACGTTTTCAAGGCCCATGCCGGTCAGGCCGAGCGACTCCACCAGGGCCGTGTAGTTGAACGTGAGGAAGTTGAAGTATTTGAAGAACCCCAACAGCGAGAGGTTCGAGATCATGGAGATCGCAAGCACCCAGCGCTGACGGCTGGTCCGAGGTTGACCCGGCGGCAACAAGGGGATCGGGTCGCGCCGCGTCGAGGGCCGCAACTGGCCGACCAGCGCCAATCCGCAGAGGTAATCGATGAGCGTCGAGACGAACATCAGCACCACGAACAGCGGATTCGCCCAGCCGTAGAAAACGTAGCTGACCGCCGTGAGCGTCAAGTGCTTGAGCCATCGCGGGCTGAGGTAATACAGCACCAGTGAGGCGGTCAGAAAGTAGAACAGAAACAGGTGGGAACTGAAAACCATGACGCCCTTTGGGGTTCGCGGCGATGCAGCGCGCTGGGTGAGTCATTCATCCTTGGCGCTTTGCCACGCGCCCATGAACTCGGTGCCCCGCTTGATGATTTCACCCTCGAAGGCCATATCGCTTTTCCTGATCGAATTCGATTCTCCCTTGCCAAACGCCCTCCGCTTGCCTGGTCGTCCGAACGGGCAGGCGCGGCCTCGTCATGGGCAACACAACAGCCAGACCCAACCGAGGTCGGCAGCCGCGGACGTTAGAGAGAATCAGAGAAGGAGTCTGCAAAGCAGGATGCAGTTTTCGGCAGAGGTGGTGGGACAACTTGCAGCCCGTGCCGAGACTGACGAGCGGGAGCCAACGGCACTTGAGCTACTCACGGTGTTTCCAGTGTGAAGAACAGAGCGAAGCTCACGCGCTACCTTTGCGCGGTGCTGCGTTGAGCGGCGAACCACCAACGGCCGTTTCGCATCCGAGTTGACCGGGCAACAGCAACAGCGGTTGGGAGCTTCGGTAGTCCCCCCGGCCAACCCGTTGGAGTCAATGCTGTGGACGCCGCCGTTCGGAAGTGAATTCTGTGGTCCGCCAAGGCTCAAGACCACACCTTCCCCTGGGCTCTGGCAATGTGCCTCACTCGATCCGAATGCCACGGAGCAACAGCAACAAGTCGCAATGAGACACGGCAAGGATAGCGGGATCATCGTCAGTCTGACCAGGACTCCGAAGAGTGACTTCCTGAGCGAAGGCATGGCACGACCCTTTGCCGCACGGGTTTTGCGGTTCTGCGCGTCTCTCCAGTCGGGCACCGGCGGCGTCAACCGGCCACCAGGTGCGCACGGCGACGGGGCTTGGCAATCCGCCATGCCACGTGTACCCTGGCATTGTACGATATATGCGCCTGCACGGATATAGGAGTTCGAGCCGCATCTGGCCGGCGAGGCGAACGGAATCAGCCACCAACAGGGGGCTGTCAAACAGTCGCACGCTGGTTCCGCGCCGCAAATCAAAGCTTTCCCTCACGGAGTAATGGAGAGTTGGCTTGTCCCTTGGCGAATTAAGCCGTCTTCCATCTCGTAAATGGTGTCGAAGACTTCGAGCGTGCGGTGGTCGTGCGTGACCACGATCACACCGGCCCCGTGTTCGTGGGCCACCCCCCGGAAAAGCTCCATCACCTGCCGGCCGCGGTGGCTGTCCAGGGCCGCGGTCGGCTCGTCGGCCAGGATCACGCTCGGGTCGTTGGCCAAGGCCCGAGCAATGGCCGCCCGCTGCTGCTCCCCTCCCGAGAGCATCGACGGCCCGTTCTCGGCACGATCCGCAACGCCAAGCTCTTCCAGGAGTTCCAGGGCTCGATGCCTCGCGCGACGCGGACTGACGCCGTTCAGTTCCATCGCGATTTGGACATTTTCGCGTGCCGAGAGGAAAGGAATCAGATTCGATTTTTGGAAGACGTAGCCGATGTGCTTCCGCCGAAAACTCCGCAAGTTAACCAAGGGAATGGGTCCGTCCAGGACCGGCACGCCGCCGATGAGAATCTGCCCCGAGGTTGGCGGGTTGATCAGCCCCACGGCGGTGAGAAATGTCGATTTTCCCGCCCCGCTTGGCCCCAGCAATGCCACGACCTCGCCACGGCGAATGCCGATCGAAGCGTCGCGCATGGCAATCACCTCGGTGTTGCCGCTGCCGTAGACTTTCGTAAGCCCGCGGGTTTCGATGGCCAAGGTCTCGTTCATCGTCGCCTCATCCCATCAACGCTTCGTTTGGTTCCACGCGCATCGCTTTCCAGATGCCCAGAAAACTCGACAGCACCGAGATTCCCAGCACGATGGCCGCGAGTTGCAGCAAGTCCTCGTTCCTGAGGACGACGCGCCGGGGGAAGTAGGGAAACAGCTTCTGCCCCACCAAGTACGCAATCCCGTAGCCCACCCCACCCAGGACGATTGCCTGCTGAAGGATCAGGCCAAGGATAACCCGGTTCGGGGCGCCGATCAACTTCAGCAGCGCGATCGAGTGCAGCTTGTCGAGCGTCAAGGTGTAGAGGATCAATGCCATGATGATTGCCGCGATAATCGTCAGAAGCGATTGAAACATCCCCAACTGCCTGCGGGATTTGTCCACCATTCCCTTCAACAGGAGGTCCTCTTGGCCAGTTTTCGTAAAGACCGACACGTCGCTCCAAGTGGAAATGGTGGCCGCCACGGCGTCCATGTCCGCGCCGGGAGCAACCCGGACCACCACCGCACTGAGTTCGGGAGAGGCTACGGCGGGCAGTTCCGCTACGGGGCGAGAAAGCTGCTCCGTGAGCACGGGTTGACTGAGAAAGAGATCGCTGCCCTTGCTGCGGCGCTCCCGCGCCGCCCGTTCCAAACGGATCGCTTCACTGGGGGTGTCGAACTGAATCGCCTGCGAGTCCCATACAGTAACGAAGATCATGCCGTCGCCAGCGGTGCTGGCCATGCCGCCGGTGATCCCGACAATCGAATAGGTCTCTTTCCCCAACTTGATCCGTTCGTGGAGCCGCAAGCCCAGCGTCTTGTCGGCAACCATTTCGTAGTGGTTCTGCGCCAAGGGCCTGCCGGCGATCAGCGGTAGCCACTCCCCCTTGTCCAGCGGCCAACTGAGCCCCAAGACGGACATCCGCAGGGGCTTGCCGTTATGTTCCCGCTGGATGGTATGGAAAACGAACTCGCGGGCCGATTCCACGCCGGGGACCGCCAGCACCCGGTAGACGACCGTTTTCGGCACCCGTGAAACCTCGGCAAAAGGACCGCGGGTATCGCGTTGGACGACCCACAAATCGGCGCCAATCCGCTCGACCAGCAGGGTCGCGTCTTCGACGAGGCCGCGGTAGATGCCTCCCATCCCCATGACGATCATCAAAAGCATCCCGATGCCAAAGATGGTCAGGGCAAAGCGGCCGAGGTTGTGTTGAATGTCTTTGGCAGCGAGGTTCATGGCGCCGAAATCCTCCCACCTTCGATGCCCGTTGTCTTGCCACCGGCCGGAACGACGACCCTATCCCCCCGTTCCAGGCCAGCCACCACTTCGACGACTTCTCTGCCGCTGAGGCCGAGCGTCAGGTCACGCCATCCCGCGTACTGCCCCTGACGGATGAATACTCCCGGTTTCCCGTCGCGCCAGAGGACGTATTGGGCGGGCAAGACGGTCACTCCGGTCTTGCGTGCCGTCTGAATGTAGACCTCGGCACGCTGGCCTACCGCCCAGTTTTTCGGTAACTCAAGGACGCGAACGTCCACGGTGAACTCCCTCGTTTCACGATCCGCCTGCCGTCCCAGCCGCGCCACTTCGCCACGATAGGCGTGATCGGGCTCAGAGCGAAACACGACCCGCGCAGGCTGCCCGATGGCAACACGGGACATCTCGGTCTCATCGACCCAGGCGGTGATCCACAATTCCTTGGTCGAAATGAGACTCAGGACGGCGCTTCCCGGAACGGCAATGTCGCCGGGGTCGCGTTGCCGCTGGACAATCAGCCCGTCAACAGGGGCAACGATCTCGGTATCGCCCAGGAGCGCCTTCCGATAAGCAAGGCTCGTTTCCGCCGCGATCAACTGTTTGCGACCTTCGATGAGTGCGGCCTCGGTGCGGGCGACTCCCGCCTGTGCGATCTTCCAGTCCGCGGTGATCTTGTCCAGGTCGGACTGACTGATGGCTCTGGTCGGGAGAAGGGACAGACCTCGCTTGTGATCGGCCGTGGTCTGTTCCAAGACCGCGATGGCCTGGCCTCGATCTGCTTGCAGTCGATCGATCGCGGCCTGCGAGACCACAACCGACGCTTGCGCGATTTCGACCTGCGGCTTCATATCCACATCGTCCAGCCTGACCAGCAGCTTCCCTGTCGTCACCCGGTCCCCCATGTCCACCAAGACCTCCTGGATGCGGCCCGATATTCTTGGACTGATGGTGGATTTGAAATGGGCCTCCAGCGTCCCAGTGCCCATCACTTCCGCGACGATCTCTCCAAGCTCTACCCGGTGCTCGCTAACTGGCACTGGGGAGAACTTGAGCCAATAGACGATGCCGCCTAGAACCGCGACCACCGCAAGGAGCTTCGCGATCTGCCACAAACGTCGTTTCCATTTGAGCACGAGGCCATTCATCCCCATTCTTTTTCGCTCCTCCGGTCCCCGCGACGCCAAGACCCGGCTCTCTGGTACACAACAGGGCGTCGCGCGGGCCGCTATGCGCCTCCTCGTCCTCCCGCAGCAAGTGCGGTGGCGACCGCCATTTGCACGTCTTCGCGCGAGACGCCGAGTTCCAGGGCCTGCTGAGAATGGTGCTCCAAACACGGGCGGCAGTTCGCGCTGCTGGCAGCGCCAACGGCGACCAACTCTTCGACTGACCCAGGGTCCGAACACGACTTACACTTGGCGGCGACTGCTGCCTCTAGGACAATCAGTTCCGCAAGGGACGTGGCATAAAGGCAACTGTTGATCTCAGCCATGATGATTTCCTCTGAGTCACAGACGCTCTTCTCGTTGTTCCAGTTACAGATGATTGGCCGATGATTCATCAATTGGTCTTTGCCTTTGCAGCAGGGGACCCATTGGGCCTTGCCCGTCTCTCCGGCGTCAGCGGCAGGCGAAGTATCCTCGTTCTTCTTCTGTTCGGTCATCGTTCTGTCCTGTATGCAGTATCTTCAGTTCGCTGTCAGCGACAGTCCGTAGATGTGGGTCAGGCTGTAGTAGACGCCCACCAACACGAACAGCACGCCGGCCACGAGTCGAACCCACTTCTCCACTTGCGTCAAGCGGTTGAATGCCTTGCCCAGATACTCGGCCGAGAACGCGATCAGAAACGCGAAAACCAGCACCGGCAGGGCCGTGCCCACACCATAAACCGTAGGAAGCAGGAGGCGCGAACCCTCCTTCAGCGCCAAGGGAATCAGTCCGGCGAAGAACAGCCCGGCCGATACCGGGCAGAAGGAGAGCGCAAACAGGATGCCGAGCAACCCGGCCCAGAGGATGCCGCCCTTGGCCGCCCGTTCCTGCACCCGCTGTCCGGCAAGGTTCATGGAAAGCCCCGAACCGATCCAACCCAGCAGCACCATGCCCAGCAGGATCATCACCGGCCCCAGTATCTCGTTCATGTATTTCTGCAAGAAACGAGACACTTCGGCCACCGCCAGCAACCCGGCGGCCAGCAACGCGCCCAGGGCCACATAGGTCAACGTGCGGCCCAGTGTGTAAAGCAGCCCCGATGCCAGAATGCTGCGCCGGTTTCCCACCTGCCGTCCGATAAACGAAATGGCCGCGATGTTGGTGGCGAGGGGACACGGACTGATGGCGGTGAACAGGCCGAGCGAGAACGCGGAACCAATGGCAAGCCAGGTCATTCCTTCACTCTCTCCGTCAGGTACTTCCGGATCGCCGCTCCGACGTATCCGTTGAAGTCCGCCGGATCCTGGTAGCGCGTCCACACATCGTCCAGGCGTTGAAAGCCCCTCTCCTGGCCGCCCTGCATGTTTACGACCACAACGCAACTCGACACTACCTCGTAGCGCTTCGCCAAGGATTCGTCCTGCTGGAAGTTCGCTTCCCGCCATTCGATTCTGCCCGCGGTCAGGTCGTCGGCAAACTCGGTCTCAACCAGTGCCTTCGTAAGCCGCTCGATCTCGTTGCAGGTGACGCAGCGGAAGGTGGTGTGCAAGTAGTAGACGACGACCTTGTCGCTCGTCGCCGCGGGCGCCACGGGCGCCGGTGATTCCGGTCCGGTTGTCGGAGTCTGCCGCCTCGCGGTCACTTCCTTACCTAGCGCAAAGCCGATTGAAACCAGCACAAAGGCGAGCAGCGCGCTCCGGGTGATGTTCTTGGCTTTTTCCATGGTCATTTCGGGCTGCATTCGCCCACTTTGCACGCCTTCTGAATCTGCGCTGGCGACAGCACCATCTTGTCGCGAAGGGACTGCTCGATCGTTATCGCCTCGCCCGTCTCAAAAGGACGCTGCTCCACCCATTTCCTGAGATTCTCCTCCTTCACGAAGAACCCCTGGTGGAAGCAACCGGCGGATACGAACTTGCCCTCGGCATTCTTGCGATTGCCGAACCACGCCACCGCCGTCTTCGGTTCGATGGAGGAGACGTAGCCGTCCATAGTCTTAACGATCACCGGCTCGCCGGTGAGGCCGTCGGGCTGGCGGACCTCGATATCCTTGCCCGTGCGCGCCGCGCAGCCCATGGCGCAATGCGCGCAGCAGCCCCAACTATGCACTCCCTCGATCTTGACCAGCGCAACGTCCTCGGGATACACGGAGCGGTCGCAAAAGCCGCAGCGGGCGGCCAAGTCCTTCCGCTTAAGGACATCGTAGCCGACGATGCTGCCGCCTTCGACTGCGCGCGCCTTCTCCGCTTCGCCGCGCGCAGCAAGAGCCTTCACCGTGGGCCGTCCCGTCTTGTCATCCATGCCGCAAAGGTAGTTTGCCGTCATGGCGGGAATCATTTCCCCGGTAGCGGCATCGGCGATCGTCGCCGCCTTTTCCGCCGCCTCCAAATCCTTCTGGAGGCACGAGAGCATGACAAAGAAATGATGCGCGGAGCACAGGTTCACATTGCCCTTTTCGGTGGGCACCGTGACCACGGTTCTCGCGTCAACATCGCCATCGCACATGAAGCAGATTCTGTCCTTCGGCCGCTCGTCCTTCGCTGCCGCTTCCAGGCGCTTGAAGGTCGGGCCAAAGGGGTTCAACTCCGCGCCAAGCTCCTTCCATTTGAGCAGGATGCCGTGCTTGGAGATGTACCCCTCGTGCCGCCAGACTTCCTTGGCGTCGCCGTCGAAGAATATCTGCGTGGGGATCAGCTTGATCTTGTGTTTCTCTGCCAACGGCAAATTCTCCTTGTCGCCCAGGCTGACAAACTGGACCTCCAGTTTTCCCGCCTGCTCGGTCTTCAACTCCTCCAACGCCGGCGCCATCAACTTGCACGGAACACAGAACTTGTCGCCGAAATCGACCACCTTCGGTAACGCCTTCTGGTCTGCCGCCGTGGCAACCGCCGCGCCAAGAAGGCCCGCCACGATCCCGCCCATAAATGCCAATGTTCGCAACTTCACGATTCGATCTCCTCGTATACAAGGTTCGTTCCGATCCTGGGGGGGGCCGTACCTTTTGTCATGGCCACCGGGATCCCACTGCGGTAGCCTGACAAGACTGAGTTGTGTTGCCGGACGGCGCAGTGTCAATCGCCGCCCCGCACGAATTCACCAGATTTCGCGTGCTCGGTGGACATCCGGTTGATCTTGATCGGAGGGCTGCCCGCGCATTCGCAAGCCGGCTCCGTTCCGCGAATGGCCGCCTTGATGATGGCCGTCACGCAGCCGATGCCCGCATGGACCACAATTGCCATCGTCGGGCAGTTTTTGGCACACGCGCCGCACTCCATGCAGCCATCGTGATTGACGATCGTTGCTTTCTTGCCGTCCATCTGGAATACCGCGTGCGGGCAGACGTTGACGCACATCTCGCAGCCGATGCACCGTTTCTCATTCAATTGGAGCGTAACGACGTTTCTGATGTATTCCAGCTTCGGCATGACCACCTCTTCCACGGGCCGATCACCGGCCGGCGCGTCTATAGGAACCTTCCCATGATCCAGAGAACCATTCCCGCCACGGCGGCGATCAGTTGCAGCGGTACGGCGATTCGCATCTCCCATCGCACACCTGAGAGCGAAGTATACGTGGTCGATCCCACAAAACTCATGGTAATGAAGCTGGTGACCGCGGGAATCATCAGTCCCCAGCCGAGCATAGTGGGCCAGCGTGCTGCCAAGCCAGGACTCAGCCAGCACAGCGCCGCGAGCGCCACCACGAACACGATGCCCAGGCAAGCCCCTTTCACCGACAGCGCCCTGCCTGGCAACCAGGGAAGCAGCGCGGGCCCGAGGACGTTGCTCGCGACATAGGTTGCCAGGAGTAGGCCGCCCGATAACAGACCGGTGCCGGCGACGCGCTGCCAGGAGTATCCTTCCGCCCCGAGACCCGCAAGGAACAGCAAGGCAAGCGCGAGCAATACGGCGTACTTCGCCCAGCGCACCAATTCGACGGGCACAAGGGCCAAGCGGTCGAGCAATAGGAACGTCACTTCCCGCATTTCCGGCGTCGCTTTCATCCCGCTGGCCAGGAAAGCCGGAAGGTCCACCGCCCTCACAGGACCGTAGACGACGCGAAATCCGCAGCGGTTCTTGACCTGATGGGCAGCGACACCCGGCGCGCTAAGCTGCGGGATGACGAGCGTGCGGTGCGAAACGACCTCTGCCAATTGGTCTGCCCTGACGCGGCCGACAATCTCGTTGGTGCCGAAAGTCCCCTTCCCTGCGGCGCACCAGACGTTGACGCCCTGGGTGTCGAGCACGAGCACCCATGCGTCAATTCCAACCAATTGGGACCGCAGCCGGTCAAAGCTCATCTTGTAGTTGGCTGAGACGAGCACCGGTGATTCGGGCGTCGGCCGGCCCACTGCATATAGCCCCGGATCAACCCGATACTGCATCCGGCCGATGCCCCATCGCACCCGCCAGGTGCCAAGATGGTCGGTCGGCCGGAGCAGAGTGTCAACTTGCGGAACAATGCCCGTGGGCGTGTCGAGCGTTCCCAGAACCCACCGCTCGCTCGTGCTCGGGGGGTCTTGAATAATGTCCGCTTGCGTGCCGACCGCCGCGCAACAGCAACAGGACTTATCTGCCTTCTCCGTGCCTTCCGTGACGGGTTGCCCCATTTCGGGAACGGCAGGGTCGTTGCTATGGGATTCCTCGGACTGCTTGGTGCTCATGGCTGGGCTTGTGACTTGCGCTGGACTCGCCGGAACTCGGCGTAGAAATTGTCCTTGATCGCCGGGGCGTCTTTCGTTTCGATCAACTCGAAGCCGGCTGCCGCGATTTCCCGATAGTAGACCTCCTTCGCGGCACGGGCTCGCTGCTTGACGAACTCGCCGCTGTCCTTGCGAAGGTCGAAGCCGATGACGACCAGCCGCCCGCTCGGACGCAACGCGCGGCGGATCGAGGTCAGCATCTTCTCCGGGTGCTCGAAGTGGTGGTAGGTGTCGCAGAGGAAGGCAACGTCGATCGAGCCGGGGGGCAACTCCGCGGAGTCCGGAGTGTTCAACACGGTCTTAACGACCCGCTCGTGCCCGTGCTTCTTTGCCTGCTCGGCGAGGTACTTCACAAACGCCGGTGCGATGTCCACGGCATACACGGTGCCCTTCGGCCCGACCTGTTCGGCGAACAATTGGGCGAACAGGCCGGTGCCCGCACCGATGTCGGCCACCGCATCACCAGGCCGCAGTCCGACGGCGCGAGTGATTTCTCGACGCTTGGCGTAGATGTCGCGGGCCTCGTTCTCGAAGCGTTTTATGAACTGCTGGATGTCTACGTCGGGGTCCGTGAAGTTCCTGTTCATGTCGGCCGGGTACGGGGCTGGTCCGTGGCTCTGGGGGGCGTCCTCGGCCTCTGCGGTCGCTGCCGCCGGGACCGCCAGGCAAGCGACAGTGGCAACAAACACAAGAACTCGCTCGAACGTCCTTCGAGTCATCATCTCAACCACAAAGCGATATGTGTGCATCGGACTGATCGGACGCACTTCCTATGAGCCGGCAACAACCGCGCAGGTGGGCACCTTCAGGACCGTCTGACCTGAATCCGTCTCGATATGGACGACTTGTGTGATCCTCCCCGCTTTCTCCCTGGCGGTGAACGTGATCGGCACAAGATAGAGTGACTTGGCCTCCTTGTCCTTGGGAGTGGTTGCCTTAAGGCATCCGCAGTCGCTACGGATCGAGGCGATGCGGAATGGCTTCTGGCCGCGCACGACTATCTGCCTGGTGACGCTCTGCCCGGGCTGTACGACGCCCAGAAATAGCGACGAGGGGCTTACCGAAATCTCCGCCTGGACGTGGCCCTCGACTGGAACGGGGATTTCTTTGGTTCGCGGGTCGTTGGTTATGAGCCAGAGATGTTCCCTCACGTAGCCAACGGGCGCGCCCTTGTCCAAGACGGCCTTCAGGTCATACGTGATCTGGCCGCCTTGGCGCGCGGTCTCCGTCGCCTTGCCGGTCAGGTGCGGATTGCCGCTCCTGACCTCCACGATCTGCCAATCACTCCGGCCTGTGTAGCAGACGCTGATCGTGCGCTCAGCGGAATGTCCCCGAGCCACGCCTCCTAGGGCGACGCTGGACGGTTCCAGAAGCACATCGCTGAAGATATGAACCTTGACGTGCAACTGGACCTGGGCGTATTGCGGCTTGTCGATGGTGACGGTGATCGTTGAGCCCTGGTCGCCCAGGAACCGGTCGCTGTTGATGTGCGCAATGACCGCTGCCTTCTCGTAGGTCTTGAGGGTGTCCTTCTCGATGCGAGGCGTGGTGCAGCCGCAGGTGGCGCGCACGTTGGCGATCTGCACGTCTTCGAGGTAAAGGTTGGTCAACTCGAAGGCAAACTCGGCCTTAGCACCTCGGGCGATGCTTCCGAAGTCGTAGCTTCTCGCCGTGAACATCTTGTCGGCCCAGTCCTGGGCTTGAACGGTTGCAGCGAGCGCGGCAGCAGCCAACAGAGAAAGCGGGAATGTACGCATCATGGCCTTCGCTCCTCGAATAACTTGCCCAACTTCCCATTGTTCTCCTCGGGCAGGTGACACGTATCGCATCGCATTTTGCCCATCACCTCTGCCGGAGGCTGCTGAGCACGAGATTCGGAGGCTCCCTGCCCGATCGGGCCCCCTTCGGGAATCGCCTTGGCGGCCGAAAGAGGCCGGTTCAGCAGTTCGACCGTCTTCCTACAGACATCCACCGTCAAACGCCGGCACCGCTCGGTCTTTTCCTTGCTTTCGACCTTGCTGCCGGATGCACGGCACCACTTGGAGACCGACACATGGCACAGCACCGATCCTGCGATGGTGGCTTCGATGTCGCGCTGATCGCCACCGGCTGTGGGCTGGCACTTCGGGAGACTCTCGGTCTCGTACCACGAAAACAACTCGGCGATGAGTTTTTCCCGCCGCTCCTTATTGGCAACTAACAGCCCGATGGCCGCGGCGGCTCCGTTGAGCGCCCCGCAGAGCGTTCCCCAACCACCGACGCCGCCCGCACCGTACTTCATCATGTGCAACGGGAAAGACGAGAAAGGCTCTCCAGCCTTCTCACTCAAACAAAGGAGAATGCCGCCGAATATCGCATACATGCACCCGCCGCCGGCATAGATGGCGTACACTCTGCGGGCCACCTCGGTCGGGTCGAGGCGGCGGTATGCCCAAGCTTCTCCTCGGGAACCCGCGTCTGGCTCCGCAGCCTCCACGGATATTGCCTCCGGCGAGTCCAGGCAGCCAGTAAGAGCGATTCCCCCGACTGCTCCAGCGGCGAAGCTCAACCAGTCTCTTCGTGTCAGTTCGGTCATGACTGTATCCGCCGTGCTCAGATCACCCGGAAGACGTATTTGAGCGAGAAGTAGATGCCCACCAGCACGAAGATTCCACCGGTCAACATGCGTGCCCACCACTCGATCTTCGCCAGCACGTTGTAGGCTTTTCCGACGGACTGGGCGCTGGTGGCCAGGAGTACCGCAAAGACCATAACGGGCAATGCGGTCCCGACGCCGTAGACGACCGGCAGAGTGACGCTGGAGTTTACCTTGAGTGACAATGGGACCAAGCTGCCGAAGAACAGCGCGGCCGAGGTTGGACAGAACGTCAGTGCGAAGACGACGCCCAGCAACAACGCGCCCCAGATACCCATGGCGTCCACCCGCTTCTGAAGCCCTTCGCCCATGCCCCCGCCGCCCATGTTCAGCTCGATCCATCCCAACAGGAACATGCCGACCACGATCAAGAGCGGACCAAGCACGAGGTGCATGTACTTCTGAAGGAACAGCGAGATCTGTGGCACGGAGAGAACGCTAGCTACCAGAACGAACGCCAACCCGAGGTAGGCCAGCGTCCGGCCAACCGTATAGAGCACACCGGTCAGAAAGACCTGCCGTGAATTGCCCACCTTACGGCCGATATAGGAAATAGCCGCAATGTTGGTGGCCAGCGGGCAAGGGCTGATCGACGTCAGGACACCCAGCCACAGCGCCGATCCTACTCCAAGAACATATTCGGTCATCATGTACCTCCCTGCGATGGGTCTGCGGGTCGCTGATGTTACCGGGCCGCCGTCCGCGTGGCTTCCAGGTAGCTCTGCACCTCGCCCCGCACGTACCGGACGAACTCATCCTTGTAGCCCACCAGGCTCCACACCTTGGGGGCCGGCTTCCATGAGGTCACCTTGCCGTCGTGTACGTCCATGAGCACCAACGTCGGGCCGGCAATCTGGTACGCCTGGGTGTATTTCTGGTTCCTCGCGTCCTGGAAGTCGATCATCACCATCTTCACGCTGCCGTCCTTCAACTGGGACGAAAACCCCGTGCTCACCGATTCCTCGATGTAGGCGCTGATCCTCCTACAGGTCGGGCAACGAACGGTGCGATGGAAGTAGCACGCGATCACTTGATGCGAGGGGGCAACGGCCCGTGCGTCAGCCGCTCTCGCCGCAGGCGATTGCTGCGAGCCGATAAGACAAATCGCCAGGAGCCCGAGGCCGAACGCAAAGGACGAAAGGCTGATGACGGAACTGCACTTCATAACGTAACTCCTTTTCAGTAATCTTGGACGAACACATCGTAAAGGCAATCGTGACACTGCTCCCGCAGAAGCACAACTGTTGCGGGGCAAACAGCTTCCTCACTTTGAGTCGTAACACTTCCTACTATTGGTCTTTTTTTCGGATCTCAATGCTGAGTTCCCTCCACTTTGCCAGAATGTCTTCTTTGGCAAAGAAGCCCTCATGCCGGGAAAGCTCCTTGCCCGAAGGACCGTAGAATATCTGCGTGGGGATCGACTCGATGCCGTACTTCTTCCCCGCGCTCGGGTCCTGCCACACGTCGATGAAGACGACCTCCAGCGAGCCCGCATACTCTTGCTTCAGCTCCTCCAGAATCGGGGCCATCTTCTTGCAGGGGATACACTTGCCCGCGCCGAGGTCCACGAGACGAGGCAACCCTGCCCCAGCAGTAGGCATGCTGTTCCTTGGCTGCACCACCTGCTTCGCCGTATCGGGCGTTTGGTTCGCTGGATCGGGCGTTCTCTGGCACCCTGCGGAACCCAGCCAAACGAGCAGCAGGAGCCCGATCACCACTTCCAACATCAACGTGGGCTTCTTAACACAATGGGGTTTTAAGGGGAAGCTCTGCATGACGTTTTACTCCGGAAGCGGGATGGTCGGCGGCTGCTCATCGGTGGCTGGCCGTACTGGGCTTGGGAGGCTCGGCGGCCGAGCACTGGTGGCTGATTGCACTGGGTCTGGGAGGCTCGGCGGCTGAGCACTGGTGGCTGATTGCACTGGGTTCGGGAGGCTCGGCGGCTGAGCACTGGTGGCTGATTGCATTGGGTCTGGGAGGATCGACGACTGAGCACTGGCGGCTGATTGCACTGACGGTGCGGGTTCCGTCACCTTTGGGACGCCGAGAAACTCGCGCAGACTCGTTTGCACGAAGGCGAGGAACGCGGCCTTGTCGCCGACGTGTTCCCACACCTCGGGCAGACCCTTCCATTTCACCTGTTTTCCATCCTTGAACATCGCGAGCACCACGTTGGGCGCCACCACTTCGTAGTCCGTGGCGTAATGCTCGTTTCCTGGCGACTCATAGTTGATGACCTGCCATTGGATCTTCCCGCTCTTCAGTTCCTCCGCGAAGCCGCCCTGGACGGCCTCCTGCGCATTGGCCTCGATGGTGCGGCAGGTCGGGCAGCGTACGTTGCCGTGCAGGTAGTAGACCTTCACGCCGTCCTGCACGGCCAGCGTCGGGGTGCCGGTGTTGCGGCTTTGCGCCGCTGGTCCGCTCGTTTCACTATTAGAACCGGCCACGGGCTGCACTGTCGCCTGCGTCTGGGGCACCGCCTTGACGATCAACACGACGCAGGTCGCGGCAACAAACATCAGCAGCGAGTTGGTAGTCGCTTCTTTAAGACTCATTGAAATCTCCTCCTGAATTCACGTCCTATGGCCTGATCTTCTCGACGACCGCCTTCAGTCACCTTGGCAGGCATGGCTCCCGCCTTGCGCCACCCCCCGAGAAAAATCCGGGGGATTCGCCCGCCTCCGATAAACCCGATGGTCTTGGCAGTCATCTCACAACCCCTTCTTCATTGTGCTGAAGGCTCCTGTGCTGACAGTCACTGGAAGAGCGACTTCATTTCATTGGCGGTAGCGAAGTACCGCCGCTGGAAGTACAAGGCCACGTTGACCAACCCGATCAGCACGGGCACTTCCACCAGCGGGCCAATCACCGCGGCGAAGGCCGCCCCGGAGTTGATCCCGAAAACAGCGACCGCTACGGCAATCGCCAGCTCGAAGTTGTTGCTGGCTGCCGTGAACGAAAGGGTGGCCGTTTTGGGGTAGTCCGCCCCAGCCTTCTTGCCCATCCAAAAGCTCACCATAAACATCACCACGAAGTAGATCAACAGCGGCACGGCGACGACCACGACATCGAACGGCCGGTCCACGATTTTCTTCCCCTGCAAGCTGAACATGACGACGATCGTGAACAACAGTGCAATGAGCGTGATGGGGCTGATCTTCGGAATGAATTTCGTTTCATACCAAACCTTGCCCGCACTCTTCACCAGCACAAGCCGCGTAAGCATTCCGGCAATGAATGGAATGCCCAGGTAAATGAAAACACTTCGGGCAATGCTGCCCATCGTCACTTTCGACAGGTCGATCTCTCCAAGGTGAACACCAAGCAATGGCGGCAACACCTTGATGAACAGCCAGGCAAAGACACTGTAGAAGAGCACCTGAAAGATGCTGTTGAACGCCACCAGACCGGCACAGTATTCAGTATCGCCCTTGGCCAAGTCATTCCATACGATCACCATTGCAATGCACCGGGCCAGTCCGATCATTATCAGACCGACCATGTAGTCGGGATAGTTTTGCAGGAACACAATCGCTAGAACGAACATCAGGATCGGCCCGACGATCCAGTTCTGCACGAGCGACAGCCCCAGCACTCTCCAATCGCGGAATACGTCGCCCAATTCCTCGTACTTCACCTTGGCCAGCGGCGGATACATCATCAGGATCAAGCCCAGCGCGATCGGGAGGCTTGTCGTCTCATCCATCTTGATGCTGTCGATCAACCCCGCCACGCCAGGCGCAAACCGTCCCAGCCCGACGCCGACCGCCATCGCCAGAAAAATCCAGAGGGTCAGGTAGCGATCGAGAAATGAAAGTTTCTTGGCACCATGTTCACTCGTCATTGATTTGCCTCACATTCAGCGGCAGTCACGCATTTCTTGAGAACGCGGCCCGCCATAGGGTTGGTTACGGAAGATCCTTCATTTGAACAAGGTGTAGATCTTGTATAGCGTCATGACGACGATCAGCAGTCCGAACAACTGCTTCACACGCGCCCCGGGGAGATACAGACTGGTGATCCGTGCCCCGAGGAAGGAACCGATCGCCCCGGCCAGCAGGAGTGCTACCGTCAGGTTCACGTCCCACTGGGCGGTCGAGAGATGCGGAATCAACGCCGAGAACGAGGGGGGCGTGACGGCGAAGGCGTTGATCCCTGCCGCCTTCTTCGTCTCAAAACCCAGAAGAATCAACGCGGGCATCAGCAGAAATCCGGGTCCGACCCCCAGAAGGCCGGATAAAATGGAAATCGGCACGGCCAGAATGAGGGCCAGCGTGAAGTTCTCTTCTTGCGTGCCTCGCTGTTTTACTGGCCTGAAGAGCCTGTAAGCCAGGTAGAGCACCGCGGCGAAGTACAAATACCAGATGTACATTTGGGGAACGAACTGGGCCGCATAGGAACCAATCGGTGCAACCACCGTTGTTACCACCGCCAGCGGGATGGCCCTCTTCCACTCGACGAAACCGCTCCGGGCAAAGCCGTAGGTCGCGGCCAGCGCGGTAATCCCGTTCAACAGCAGACTCAGGGGCTGGACCTGATGAACAAGGTCGGGAAGAAACAACCCAAGGAAAGGCACTGCGGCAAACGCCACCCCCAACCCCAGCATGCCTGATATGGTCCCCAGGATGAAAAGTCCTACGGTGAGCCCGATAAGCAGTGAGCCGTTCGGCATGGTCGCACCTTCTAGTAGTAATGCGTTTCAGCGCGCCCTCGCCACGTGTTTGCACACTATGTCGCCTCGCGGGCCGCAGCAGGGGTACGTATCCGGCGTCCACTCGAAGTCGGGCATCCGCTCGACCGTGAACACTTCCTGTGCGGGCGTCTCAAGCAGGCGTCGCGCGAAGTCCCATTGCAGCCGCTGACACTCGTCAATATCTTCCGGCATGAAGTTGCCAGCGCGAATTCGCCCTTCGATCTCGGCGACCTCAGCAGGGAATACTCCTGCCTTCAACGCCACTTGCACTGTCTCGCGCGTCGAGAAGCGGTGAAGGATGAATGCGATCTTGAGTTCCGGGTTGATCTTTTGCGTTCCGAATCGGATTCGCCCGCCACTTAGATAAGCAGCGGCGTCGCCGAAACAAGGGGAGTTGTTCGTGATGACTCCCGTGTCGGTCCGATCAATAATGCCTTCAGGGTAGAGCGAGGAGAAGCCCAGTTGGAGTGCCGCGCTCGCGACGACAAGCCCATCGCAAAGATGGCCGTGAAACTTCACCAGGTCTTTCATGGTGATGGCTTTGGTCTGCGTGGCATAGGGTCCAAGGCTGCTCTCCGTGTCAAGAACATGGAAAACAGGTGGCGACGATGCCTGCTCAGCCCAAGCGAAGAAATACCAGGTGCAAGTGAGGTCGGCCTGAGAATCGCGCTCAGGTGTTTGCATAATTCCCTCCGCTACAGCACGGCGTGAAAAGGTGGTCTTCGTTGACAGAGTCTTCTTCAGGTTCTCGTGGATGCAGTCCCGTAGGATCAAGACTTATCCGCCCAACCGCGTCCTCGCGCAGTTGACCACTTTCTTGATCCGGGCATCGGTGATCGGGGACTCGCCCCGCTCCATCCCCAGGTCGGAAAGCCGCAGGTGTTCAAACTTGCCAAGATCAGCCTGCTCAAGAATCTTCCGAGCACAGTCCGCCGGACAACCGTCGATGGCCAGGCGCGCCGGGGCGGCCTTTGCGCTGGCGACGATCCCACTCACGCGCCCGCTTATCCCGGCCAAACCAAGCATCGTCGCCACTCCCTCTGCCGCCAACTTCCGGGCGGCGAGATCCGTGATCTCGCCCACGTCGGACGCCCCGGAACAAGCGAGAACCACGTTCGGTGCCTCACCGCTGGTGCAAGACTCTTGTTTCTTGTCTTTTCCCGCCATGATTAGGTCTCCTTATTGACCTTTGCCTGGCCAATGAACCTTCTCACAGGGGTAGTTTGGCGTAGGCGAAAAAGGAACGGAGGACGGTTTGGTCGTGATGTTGGTTCTTCTGGGAGTCGTAAACATGGTCGTGTAGGTGGTCAAGGTTGTCGGGAATGAAGTTTGGCAAGTCGTCATATTTCGTGCGTTTCCAACTTTGCTCGACCGGATTCAACTTCGGCGAGTACGAGGGAAGCCACTCGATGGTGAACCAATCGGGGTGGTACTCTGCGAAGAAGGCCGCTGCCGCTCGATGCACACTATAGCGATCCCAAATCAGGACCACCGGGCGACCATAATGATGGTGCAATTGCCGCAGAAACCAAACGAGGTGCTCGGTTTGCACGTTTTCCCGCAAGAGTTGGAAGAAGTGCGACAAGCGGTGCTGGAGAGGAGATACGCAGATGATGCTGATCGCGGAGATGCGTTCGTGGCGATCCCAGGCCTTCTGCACTGGCGTGTGGCCCGACGGCGCCCAGGTGCGACGCCGCACGGGCTGGAGCATGAAGCCGCTTTCATCCAAGAAAACCAGGGGCGTTAGCGTTTCGCTCGCCCCCTTTTTATCCGCGGCCAATCTCGCTTCCGCCACCGCTCGATGGCGTCGTCGTCCGACTCCCGCGCCTGCTGCTCGGGCTTCTGGCTGGTCCAGCCGAGGTTGCGGAGAATCTTCCAGACGTGACACGGGTGGTAGGATACGTGAAACTTCTTGGCGATTACCGCCGCGACACGCGAACAGGTCCAAAGCTCGTTGTGATAGCCGGCCTTTCGCGGTCCCGCCACGAGGAGTTTCAACAACTTCCGTTTTTCGGCGGCGTCCAAACGAGGCTTGGGGCCTGGATGAGGCTTGGCTTTCAATGCCTCCATGCCGCCTTCCTTCAGGGCTCGCTTCCAACGCTTCACCGAAGACTCGGAAGCTCCCACAATCTCCATCACCTCGCCGGTTCTCCTGCCTTCCAGCAGGAGTCGTCCCGCAAGCCGACGGCGAGTTTCCAACTCGGCTGCGCTTCCTTGCTTCCTCATAAACTACTGTACGCATGGCCACGCCATGTGGTTCATTTGCTGAGCAAAGGTCAATAGTATAGGTTCGTGCAACATTCGTGAGGCTACTTGGCAGCCGCCATCCGCAAAGCCACTTCGGCCACACGCCGGCCGAGATTCTTGACAGTGCTCATACCGAACTCGTCCTGCGAAATGTCGTCCTTGCCGCTGTTCCACACCGTTGCGCCGGTATGACAGGTGGGCCGGCCATCGCCGACGACCACCATTTCCTGGCACATGAGCGCCGCTTGGATAGCCTGAAGTGTGAGTTCTTGTCCGCCGTTGCGGACCGCGCCGACGGCCACGGCCCCGCCGACCTTATTCGCCAGAGCGAACTGCCGCATCCGTAGCGAGATGCAGCGGTCAAGGAATGCCTTGCAGAGCGAAGTCATCGAGCCGAAGTAAACGGGCGAGCCGATGATAATGCCCCCCACGTCCCGCGCGGCCAGCTTCGTGGCGAGTTCAGGGAAGTCGTCTTGCTGCCCCGGCTCCAAGGGGATGCCTGCGGCCATGTTACCGTTCAGCTTCATGTCGGCCAACTCGATGAGTTCCGTCTCGATCCGCTCGGGATCGACTGCCTTGGCCGCCTCCAGTGCCGTCTTGAGTGCGGCAGCCGTCGTCTTGCCCTTGCGAGGACTCCCCGAGATCGCAATGATCTTGACACGTGTCGCCGCCGGGGTGGACTCCGCAGACACCGCGGGGACAGTGGCCTGGAGTGCGGCGGTTGCGGCAACGCCCAATCCAGCGGCCCGAAGGAACTTCCGGCGATTCGCCTTCGACGCCATGACTGTACTCCTCGTGCTTTGGGTTAGTGGTTACGCCAACAACTTCTGGGATGGCAAGGTGCCAAATCGCAGCGATGTCAACCTACAATGTGAGCAACTCGCGCTGGTTCCTCACATTACACTTCATAAGCGATTCCACACAGTCGATAAGCTTCGATATGCACCCGACGCACGCGCGGTAGTAAACTTTTGTCCCGCGCTTCTCGTCCTCGATGAGTCCCGCATCTTTGAGAATCGCCAAGTGGCGCGATACCGTGGACATGTCCACACCCACCATCTGCGTCAACTCCCAGACGCAATGCTCCCCGTGCCTGGACAACTCGTCCACGACAAACAGGCGTGTCGGGTGCGCCATCGCCTTGATGATCCGGGCGCGGGTTCTGTATCGGGCTTGAGTCTTGGTATCCATTGGTTTTCCCATTGACCCAAAAGGTTTGTAGGGCGAGCCAACTTCGCACATTTCGGCCTCGGCCTCTCCAGAAACTACATGCAACACCCTCCGGGAATGGCAACGTAATCGAGGAATTCCTGCACGTTCCGCTGCAAGAGTTTGGCGAACGCTGGCTTGTCCTCCACAAGTGACCAGACTTCGGGCAGACTCCGCCACTCGACCGACGTGTTGCCGCGCATCCTCACGAGCACCACACTGGGGGCTGCAAGTGTGTAGTCCGTCGCAAAGTGCTCATCCTCCGTCTCCTCGTAGTTCACCACACGCCACTCCAATCGGCCGTCCTTGAGTTGCTCAGAAAAGCCGGCTTCGAGCGCCTCGCGCGTGGATGCCTCTACGCTCACGCACATCGGAGAGCGTTCGTTCTTATGGAAGTAGTAGGCCACGATCCGTTCGGAACGGAGTGATGCGGCAGGTGCATTGCAGAGAAAAGGGCAGCCGCACTGCTTCCCATTTCTTCCTGTGGTGGCCATCGTCAGTCCAATCACGATCGAAAAAACGACAAGAATCGCTACTGTCGCGCGGGATGAAGTGCTCGGTTTGCCAGACTGTGGTTCGTCGCGCATTGCTAGGTCGCAGGAGTTTTCGTACCTGCCCCTTGTCCGTTCGAGTGCCGCTCGCAGAACATCCGGTACGCGGCCACTAGCGCGTCCCGATACTCCGCTTCTTCATTGGTTTCAATGGGATGGTAAATCCTCACGGTATCCAACAATGTGTCCGCGCAGCCGTTGCCCGGTTGCAGCCCCTTCTTCTGAAGATGCTGGAAGATCAGCGGCAAGCCGTTGATCGTGACGGACTTCCCGTTCAACGTCAGCTTTCCATCCGGCGACGGGCTGCCGCAGGAGCACCGCGCGCCACCAGAGGCGGAATCGTCCTTCGTTTGCGCAGGAGTCCCTTGGGCCACCAGATTATCCACTTCTGCTGCAACACGCTCGGCCACCAGCCAAACCGCTTGCTCGTCCGCCGTGTCGGCATTCCGAGCGGACCGATGGCATCCGCGAGCCCGTCCGCCCAGAATATCTGTCACGACCAGCGACGCACTGACCGCGCCACTATACTTCTCGGTCCCGCGCTTGGCGCACAGCTTGTCGCAGCCGTCCACGGTAATCGTGGGGTGCTCGTTGGCAAAACGCCGCTCGCCGACCTCGTCGGCCAGGAATAGTGGCAAGCATAGGGTGACGGTCTGCTGCGGGCGCAAACCCTCAAGGACGCGCCGAACCGCCTGCCGCGCAATGGTCCCTTCGGGAATCTCCTCGCCGCTACAGGAAATAATTCCGATCTTTGAGATTGCTTCTGCCATGACTACTCCCTCAAACCGTAGCTTCGTTCTTGGCAACCTTGGCTACTTCGGACGCCAGTTCCTCGACGACCGCCCATCCGGGCTCACTCAGGGCCGTTGCCGTGCCGAAGGTCGCACCGCGATGGCGTTTCATCACGTCATAGACCCGTATCCCCTTGGCCACCTTTCCGCCCGACAACTCCACGTTCTTGTAGGCGCAAAGCTTTGGGCATCCGTCCAAGGTGACACAAGGGGTGTCCTGGACCTTCTGCCTGGTCTCGGCATCGCCAGTCACCAGCAGGGCCAGGCAGACGGTATCGGCCTGCCCGGGAAGCACCTTGTCGGTGACGTAGTAGACTGCCTCTCGGCTAATCAGCCCATGCACCTTGCCGATGCCGCTACACGGGATCACCAGGAGTTCTGGCTTCTTGTTGTTACCCATTGGTGGCTTCCTTTCATGCGACCCGTGGTCAGGCTGCCTTGGCCACAAGAATCAGCTTCTTGATTTCCTCAACGCTCGGCAGCCGGCCGGCAGCCTTCACTTCGCCGTTGATGACCAGGCCCGGCGTCATTATCAACTGGAAGGCCATGATCTGCCGGATGTCTTCGACCTTCTCGACCTGGGCATCGACGCCTGCTTCTTGGACGGCCTTTTTTACCGCCTCATACAACGTCTTGCATCTTGAGCATCCCGTTCCAAGGACTTGAATTAACATGTCAGTCACTCCTCAATCACGATTTCTGGTTCAACGACAATTTCCGATTTCACCGAGTTGGCGACCAAACTATATTTCTGGGCGGACTGCAGGGCGCGTCGCACCCTGGTCTCGACCGTGGCCGGCGCATCGCCGCAAGCCGCCACGCGAATCAGCGGGCGGAAGTGCAAGCGGGTGAAGATTTCCGTGCGGTCGAGTTCGATCAGCTTTGTGCCCTCCGTCCGGCACTCGTAGGAAAGCAGCTTGAGCTTGAACCGCTCGGTCGCCCAGAGGAACATCATCATCACGCAGGTGTTGGCGGCGGCCACGAAGGCGTCCTCCGGTGTGAAAACGTCCGCGTGCCCATGCGCGTCGGGCGGGGCCGAGAAATCCATCTCGGGACCATTCCCCATGACGAGATGGCCCCAGTGCTCACCTTTCCAACTGACGGTCGTGTGGTAGGTTGCGGTTCGGCTCATTGCTTCTTCAACTCCTCTTCTGCTTGGGACCGCATCGCCGACAGGTATGCCTGCGGATCGAGCAGCTTCGCGCGATCGGATTGCCAGTTCGTGGCTTCAATGACTGCCAGCCAGCCCTTGCCGTATGGCTCCTGGTTGATGATCTCGGGGCTGAGATCGAGGTCGGGGTTGACCTCGACCACCGTTCCGCTAACCGGCGAGAACAAGCTCACGTTCGCCTTGATCGTTTCGAGTTCCGCGAATTCATCTCCCAAGTCGAGTTTCGTGCCGACAGGCTTCACATGAACGAAGGCCACATCACCATTGAGTTGTTGAAGATAGTCGGTCAGTCCCATGCGGACCTGTCCGTTCCCTTGGGACTCCACCCAAAAGGCCCAGACGCCATCAGGACTGTAAAGACGGTCGGTGGCGACCCGGAAAATGAACTTGTCAACCGTCGCTTCAAGGTACTCTGGCATGTCGTTTCCTCAACGAGAGTGCATGTGGATGGCTGCGTCGCGGAACCCCAGTGCAGCTTCGAGCATTGCCTCCGGCAACGTCGGATGGGCGTGGGTCGTCCACGCCAGATCGTCGGCCGTGGCTCCCGTCTGCACGGCCAAAGCCGCCTCGGCAACAAGATCGGTCGCGTGAGGCCCCATCAGGTGCGCACCGAGGATGCGGCCGGTGCCTGCCTCGCAGACGAGCCTGACCAGCCCGTCGCACTCCCCCAGGATGCGTGCTTTCGGGTTGGCGGAGAAGGCAAATTGCGAAACCTTCACCTCCGCGCCGTCGTTGCGAGCCTGGGCTTCGGTCAGCCCCACGCTGGCGACCTCGGGCTGCGTAAAGATGACGTTGGGAACCGAGCGGTAGTCGATCCTCCGCTGTCCACCCGTCGTGTTCTCCGCGGCGACGCGGCCCTCGACCATCGCCTTGTGGGCCAGCATCCAGCCCCCGACCGCATCGCCGATGGCCCAGACGTTGGGGAGGTTTGTTGCCAGGCGATCATCGACGGCGATGGCCCGGCCATTCATGCGCAATCCAATCTCCTCGAAGCCCATCGCTTGGGTGTTGGGCCAGCGGCCAGTGGCGACCAAAACCCTCTCGCCCTCGAAGACAGCCTCGCCGCCGGCTCCCGCCGTGACCACGCGGAGCGTCCCTCCGGCCTTCTCGATCCGCTCGACGGTGGTTCCCGTCTGGATCGCCATCCCTCGGCGGCGAAGGATGATTTTCAGGCGTTTCGCCAGCACTTCATCGGTCCCGCCGGGAAGAATCGACGGGGCCATTTCGAGGACGGTCACTTGGCTGCCCATCGCCTCGTAGATGCACGCAAACTCCAGCCCAATGACTCCGCCCCCTACCACGACGAGTCGGGGCGGCACTGTGTCGATGTCCAATGCACCGGTGCTTGTCACAACGCCGGGAAGGTCGCGGCCTTGGATCGGCGGTTCCGCGGTGATCGACCCCGGAGCAAGGACGACCTGGTTCGCCGTAATCTCCTGCCGGCCGCTCCGAGCATCGTCAACGAACAAAGTGTCCGGCCTAATCATGCGTGCCTCGCCGCGAACCAAGGTCACGCGCCGAGCCTTGAGCAACTGCTCGACTCCACCAACAAGTTGGTCCACGACGGATCGCTTGTAGGCCATCAGCCGAGGCAAATCGACCGCGGCCTGGGGAATCGAAAGGCCAAGCTCGCCGGCCCGTTTGCAGCGCACGAGCAACTCGGCAGTTGTTGCCAGGGCCTTGGTCGGGATGCAGCCAACGTTGAGGCACGTCCCGCCGACTCGCTCCTTCTCGATCAGGACCACGCGCGCGCCGCGCTGGGCTGCGCTGAGCGCCGCAACGTACCCGCCCGGCCCTCCGCCCAGGACAGCAATGTTCGCGCGTTCGTTCGAGATCGACATCGGTAACACCTGCGCCTGCAAGAGCGACTTCTGCCTGCTGCAATCAGCGACGCCTCTCAGTTTTGGGGGGATGGCCCTGAACAACGGCACGAACCGGGTTGCGGGCCAGTCTCCCGGGCAGCGGCCAGTTGCTCGCCCGCCGTTTTCAGCATTTGCTCGGCGACGTGCTCTTTCACCTTGCGAGCGGTGGCCACGGCAAGGGCCACGTCGGCGTGGGGAACCCCGAGCTTCATCGCCTCGCGGAAGTGGTACTTGAAACAGGGATCGCAATTGCAGGCAATGGCCGCTCCGATGGCGACCAGTTCCTCCACCGCGGCTGAATAAAGGCTCGACGATTCCGACATGAAGACGACTCCCATCGCAGGCTACGCAAACTCATATCGTATTTTGGCGAATCCACCAAATGTCACGACCAAAAAAAACGCTTTCCAACTGCTATCAGACGAGCATCTTGCGCTGGTCCTTCGCATTGCACTGCATCACCGACTCGACGCACTCGAAGAAGTTCAGCACACACCGCACGCGCAGCCGGTAGTACACCTGCGCGCCGCGTCTTTCGTCCTCGACGATGCCCACGTTCTTAAGGATAGCCAGATGGCGGGACACGGTGGACATATCCACGCCGACCATTTCCGTCAGTTCGCAGACACACCGCTCGCCGTTTCGGGACAGTTCATCCACGAGGAACAGGCGCGTCGGGTGCGCCATTGCCTTGATGATCTTGGCGCGGGCTTCGTACTTGGCAAGGCTCTTGGCGTCCATTGGTTCTCCTCATCGGCCAAAAACACTTGCAAGTTTAGCCAAATGTGCATGTGCCGTCAACCCCATTTCTTATTGCCCATTCTCGCCAGTTTGCCCAAAGTTGCCCGCTGGGCCGGTTGCCGCCCCGCCCGTTGCTGGCAATAATTCCTGCGCTCAATCGTTTTTCGACCGAGCCGCCCTGGCGGGCCAGCAACAGCGGCCAACCTGGCTGCGAAAGGGGAAGCGATGCACTTACTCTCATACTGGGATGATTGGTTCCCGTTCTGGACGGGCGGTCTGTGGTTGCTGCCTTTGATGGTGGTTCTCTGCGTCGTCGGAATGTTTCTCTGTAGTCGAATGTGTTGCGGCGGAGCTTGGACGCCTTGGGGCAGCGGTAATCAAACCCCTGGCCGCGAGACTCCTCTGGATATTGCCAAGCTTCGGTATGCCCAAGGGGAAATCACCAAGGAGCAGTACGAGGACATCAAGCGGACAATAGGCTGAGCAACAGGTGCGGCCATCATTCCGCGACAGCAGCCTCCAGAGTAACCTTCCCCAGACTGAGCTTGTAGCAGTCCTCGAATTCGGAACACGCCAGGCAGTCGTCCCATTCCTCCAGCTTGACCGCAATTCTGCGATCCGATACGAACATCCCTCCGACCCGCCTCAACTCGAACGCGAACGCCTTCCCCGACACCAGTCTGTCGGCTTCGGCGTGCAGGGTGGAAGGGAACATCATCCCATAGCATTTCTTGTGATCGTGCTGAGACATTGGAATTATCCTTGTTGAGGCACTTCTCGCCGACTCGTTCCCTTTCGACCAGGACCGCACACGCGCTGCGCTGGGCCGCCCTGAGCGCCGCGACGCACCCGCCCGGCCCTCCGCCCAGAATGGCGACATCCGCAGGTTCACTCAGGATCGACATTGGCCACTCCGTCCCATGGCTCTTCTCGATTCGCGCAGCATCAGCCCTGTTCCTCGGCACGGGCGCAAGGACTTTGGCCCTCTCCACGTTTCCTCTGTTCCACCGATCTCTTGATCCGCTCCATCAACTCCCGCGCCTTCTCCACCCTGGCCCGCGATTGCTCATCCTTCGGCCCCTTCGTGGGGTCCCTCACCTTCCACGTAATCTTCCCGCTAAGTGGCGGCTCGGGGTAAGCGCCCGGATCGCTCAGGACGTAGTTGCCAAAAGACGTGGGGGTTTCCTGGTAGCAGGCACAGATGGCCTGACGCAACACTTCCGGCGAGCCCTCGTCAATAAGGTCGATGACCGTCACCTGCTGACGAAACCGCTCGATGAACTCCAGGGGGACGTTGAAAAGGAGTGGCGTAGGTGCCTTCGCTCCGACAATCCGCTTGCCTTCATCCACTCCATTGCTTTCCAGGGCCAGGATGGCGTCGCCGACCAAGTGCCCCGGCGTCTCCGGTCCGCAGACCACCAGAAAGCGAATGTTCGGATTGGCCACGACGTTGCAGATCACCTTCTCCAGGCCGATGTTTTCCGTTTGCAGCGTGCCCGCCAGGGCCGCACCGCTTTCCACGGCGACCCGGACCAGTTGTTCGATCGACGGTGGCGTCTTCTCGCGTTCCCAACGCAGAATCACCACGACCGCAACCGGCGAGTAGTCGTTCCCGCGCAAGTAACATCCTTCCTCGGGAGGATACCCATCCGCCGGTGCAACCTTCTTCATCTCAACCACGTGAACTCCCCCGCATCGAAAACGGGATCTCCTCGTGGCCCATACCTTCGGCCTCTTGACTCAGATCCCTGCGCCAGTCCCTTGCGATCCGATACCCGCCGGGCACACCCCTCGGCGAGAGAACGATCTGCCAAAGCTGGTTCGCCCTTGCCCGGAAGGCACCGGCACAGGACAGCAGGTAGTATTCCCACATGCGGAAGAACCGCTCATCGTAACCATCGCGCAAGGAACTCCAATTCTCCTGAAAATTGTGGAACCAGTGCATCAGCGTCCTGTCGTAGTGGGCACCGAGATTTTGCCAGTCTTCCATGACGAACCGGCCTTCGACAGCGGTGCAAATCTCCCGGGCCGATGGGAGCTTGGAATTCGGAAAGATGTAGCGCGCTATCCAAGGGTCACACCGCGCGGTGGCCTGCTGAACCCCGATCGTGTGCAGCAGAAACAGCCCGTCTTCCTTCAGGCAACGGCGTACAACGCCCATGAACGTTGCGTAATTCTTCGAGCCCACATGCTCGAACATCCCCACGCCGAGAATCCGATCAAACGTCCCCTCCAGGCTGCGGTAGTCCTGATAGCGAATTTGGATTGGGAGACCGTGGCATATCTGCCTCGCAAAGGCGGCCTGTTCCTCAGAAACCGTGATTCCCAGGACCTCCACGTGGTATCGTTCGGCTGCGTACCTTGCTGTTCCACCCCATCCACAACCGATGTCTAACACTAGCATTCCCGGCTGGAGGTCGAGTTTCCGGCAGACCAACTCCAGCTTCGCCTCTTGGGCCTCATCGAGAGAGGAAGCATGTTCCCAGAAGCCGCAACTGTAGATGAGTCTCTCCCCGAGCATGCATTTGTAGAGATCGTTGCCAATATCATAATGGTGCTTGCCGATCAGGAATGCCCGCGAGGGCGTCTGGAGGTTGACGAACCTGGCCTTGAGACCCTCGAACAATCCCGGCCAGGACCCGACCTTCGTATCCAATTCTGCCCGCAGAATCCTACAGAAGAACTGATCGAGACTCTCACAGTCCCACCAGCCGTCCATGTAGGATTCACCCAACCCGAGCGACCCTTGGACCAGGACGCGCGCAAAAAAGGCGTCGTTGTGGATCTGGATATCCCACGGCCGATCGCCATCGAGCCGCACATCGGCCAACTCCAAGAGCCGCTGCGCCCTCGATCTTGCTGCATTGCTGGTTTTCATGTTGCACCGTCCCATTCATTTTCTCATTCGAGAGTATCCTGAGACTTCGCGCCCCACCTCATGAGCGTCACACCAATTCCGCCAGGCCGGCCTTCGACACACATGCCGCATTTCTCATGGAAAACCTCGTTCGCGTTCGTCGCTGCGCATTACCCACAGCACCCGCCGGGGCAACAGCCACCCCCATCTCCGCCACGGTTGCGCGAGGACGAGCCGATACTCGGAGGAGAAAGGACTCGGCGAGGTTCCGCCGATCCGCATTTGGGACATTTGGGCGTTGCACTCTTGCCGTATTGCGCGATCGACATCTGGATCTGAAAGTGCGCCGAGCAGGCAGGGCAATAATACTCGTACAGCGGCATGGATTGGGTCTCCTATCGCAAAGCGGGCACGAGAAGCACGGGCACCGGGGCCCTACGCACGACCTGATGGCTGACGCTGCCAAGGAACACCTGGGCGAGAAACCCCCGCCCCTGGCTTCCCATGACAATCAATGTGTCGTCTTGTTCTTCCTCGGTGATCCGCAGGATCTCTTCTACGGGATGGCCGTAGGGAATCTGAATGCGCACATTCACTTCCGCGGCCTCCTCCAACCGAGCCTTGAGGCGTTCGAGCCGCTCCTGATCCGTCTGGTTGAACTCCTCAAGGCGATGCTCTAGGTGCCGACCGATTCGCGTCTTGTCTTGAACGTGGAGTAACGTGACGAATCCAGCCCCGCTCTGCACGATTCGCTCGACGTACTGGAAGGCCCGTTCTGCCGTTTTCGAGAAGTCGGTGCAAAACAGGATGTGCCGCCGCAGGTCTTGGCACGCGGAGACGCACCGGACCCCGCCTTCCTCTTCCGTAATCTTCAGCCGGATGACCAGCACCGGCACGGATGCCTGATGAACGATCCCCATCGCGGTTCCGCCGATCAGCATTTCTCGGGCGAGAGTGGCCCCGTGCGTGCCAACCACAATCAGCGAGACTTGGCGATCTTGAGCGATGCGATTGACCTCGATCACGGCAGGGCCGGGAGCCAGCACCGTCTCCGTCTCGAACCCTTGGTCCTCCAGGAACGCCTTCTGCTTCACCAGATGAGGCTCCAGGAAATGCGCCATGCCGTGTGCCATCGTCTCCAGGTGCGGCACGCCAATCGCATGGACCAAGATGGCGTGCTTCGCGCCCAGGGGGATCAGGCCCTTCGCGCAATGGAGCACGCCTTCGGACGCAGCCGACAGGTCGGTCGCAACGATCACTTTGCTGAACATGTCTTCTCTCCCATCTCTTATTCCCTGCCCACCGAATCGGCGACTGCTTGGCTCCGCGGGCACACATCTCCAGCGATCGCCGCATATTCTCCGGCGTCCGCGTTCACTGCATCGCCGAAATACCGCCGCTGGAAGTACAAGGCGACATTCACCAGCCCGATCAGCACCGGCACTTCGACCAGCGGGCCAATAACGGCCGCGAAGGCAACACCCGAGTTGATCCCGAACACGGCCACCGCCACGGCGATCGCAAGCTCGAAGTTGTTGCTGGCTGCCGTGAACGAAAGGCGTTTGGCGACACTCTCAGTCATGGTGTGATTGCTCCGAATTGCCGTGCATTGGTGGGCAAACCCCCCGCCTAGCCCGCCTACAACGGCCGTTCCCAGGCGCGGCAGGATACTCCCGTTCAACGCGGTTTCGCTGTTACTACGATATCGATTTCCACTTCTTCTGGGCGACCAACGCCCAGTTCGTTGAGCGCTTCCATCACGGCGGCCTGAACCAATTGCCGCCCGTAGTAGGTTTCGCTGAGACCCTGCACGACAACCCGTCCGTCACGGGCTTCGACGTGTAACGAACGGACTCGCCCGGCGCTCCGTCGGGCGATCCATTGGTGCAAGCCGTCCGCCAGTTCCGCATCCGACCGGCCCGATGCACCCAGCGCCGGCCGAGGTCCAAATCGTTCCATCATGGCACGAATCTCCTCCTCCATTTGACTCAGCCCCAGCGGCTTCGCTGCTTGCTGGACCACCGGGAAAACTTCGTCGTAGAAGGTGGCATGCCCCTTGTCCCATGTGTGGATCAGCGTCGGCACCAGCGGCACGGTGTTGTCTTCTCGCATCAAGGCCAAGACGCCTCCGCCCCCGCCCCACGGCAAGTCTGGGTCCAGGACCAGTACGTCGGGCACTTCCGTGCGCAGCCGATTCACGCAGTCCAGTGCGTTGTTCGCAACGCCCGACCGAAAGCCTCGCCCGGCAAGAAAGCGGCGGTAGGAGTTGGCAAGGCACGGGTCAGGGTCTGCCACCAGAACCCTAATGGCCAAATCCGCTTGCGAGTCCGTTTTTCCGGCCTCGGGCTCAACCGAGAGCGAAAACCGCCCCAGGATTTCCGCGCGATGCACCGCAGTGTTCCGCGGAGCGCTCACTCCGAGCCGCACCCGACTCCCCGCAATTCGCAGAAGCTCGATCGCGACATCACAGGAGGGAACCATAATCTGTTCACCGGTTTTCCGGCTGAGGACCAACATGGTGTACTCTCCTCTTCCGTGTGCCCTCGTTCTTTCCAATCCTGCGCACAGTGCGTTTGCTTGACCCTCGCTTGAACCGCTCCGCGGGCAGTACCAATGGGGCGACTCCGGTTTTCTTCTTGTTTCAATCCTTCCTTGTGTCCTATTCGCGTTGCACCGTCGGAAAGGTTAGCCATTCCCACAGGGGCCACACATGGTCGGTCAGGCCGGCGGCCATGGCGGGAGTCCGCGGCAGCCATTGGCCGTTGGGGCCTCGTTGACGCAGCGTCCGCACCGGCCAACAGAAGTTGTAGGTGTACATC
>Ga0315290_10000229_pt1 | contig 34467 bp, 35 predicted proteins | sample YL17G12_0_MG_FD_203627 | JGI IMG/M metagenome (GOLD analysis project Ga0315290, IMG submission 203627) | Sediment microbial communities from Yellowstone Lake, YNP, Wyoming, USA - YL17G12_0 | ecosystem: Environmental > Aquatic > Freshwater > Lake > Sediment | place: USA: Wyoming | collected... | reverse complement strand
AAGTGTCATTGACATTTATTAATACTGTCACAATTCTTTCACCATCAATAACAAACACGTGGACTTACACGTCAATTCCTATTACTGTAACCTCTACCAGCTCAGCGACAAATACCAGTACGTTTACTCCACCTTTGCCAAGTACGCTTCCACCGACAGCAACTTCCACTCGCACTCCTTCACCTGTTCCACCAACCGCGACCGTTTCCTCGTGTAACCCAGCGTACAATTCAGGTTTTGAGTCTCAAGTTATTGCTCTCATCAATGATGAAAGATCAAAGGCAGGAGTTGGTACAGTGAAGGGGCAAGGGCAGGTAGGGATTGCTGCGCGTAGCCACAGCAAAGACATGGCATGTAATAGTTTTTTCAGCCACACGGGCAGCGATGGATCTTCTCCCTCAAGCCGGATTTCACGCGAGGGATATAGCTGGAGTGCAGTAGCTGAAAATATTGCGGCAGGTTATGGAGACCCGGCAACAGTCGTCGCAGGTTGGATGGGCAGCCAGGGTCACAAGGACAATATACTCAATCCGAATTACACAGAAATTGGCATTGGGTATGTCTATGTAGCAGGCAGTCCTTACGGCGCTTATTGGACGGCGGATTTTGCCCGACCTTAATTATCCTTGCAAGCGGTAAGGATAGCTATTATAATCGCCATATTGAAAAAGCTTTGATGGAAACGAGTAAATCTGCACATGCTGCCAGCGAATCCGGGAATGGTGAAAAGCGGATCAGCTAAGCAGGTTGAAAATCCTTCCGGAGCTGCGAACTGAAAGCCTCTTGGCAAGTAAGCAAGCCGGGAATCCCACGTTACCAGGATAGGGTATAAGCAATAGCCGTACCCAAAGTGCTTGCTTCAAGCAGGAAGCAGGGTGGTACCGCGTGAGCATTCATGGCTCTCGTCCCTGATTGGATGAGAGTTTTTTATTTTAAGTAAGGAGGTTTTATGTTCAAACCAGTTTCACCAAAACTCGATGTAGTGGCAATGGAAAATGAGGTTCTAAAATTTTGGAATCGTGAAGGTATGCTGAAGCGATCAGTCGATGAACGGAAAGGTGCTCCGGAATACGTCTTCTATGAAGGGCCACCCACTGCCAATGGAAAGCCTGGTGTTCATCACGTCCTCGCACGCGTGTTCAAGGATATGTTCCCGCGTTATAAGACCATGCGCGGATACCGGGTTTCACGAAGAGGTGGTTGGGATACACACGGTCTGCCGGTTGAGATCGAGGTTGAAAAGCAACTCGGGTTTACGAACAAACAACAGATTGAAGAATATGGCATCGATAAATTCAACGAATTATGCAAAAAATCTGTCTTTACCTACATTCGTGATTGGGAAAGATTAACAGAGCGTATCGCCTTTTGGGTGGATATGGAAGAAGCCTATGTAACTTACACCAACGAGTATATTGAATCGGTCTGGTGGATATTGAAGAATTTTTGGGACAAAGACCTGCTTTATCAAGGCTATAAAGTTGTTCCATATTGTCCTCGTTGTGGCACGCCCCTTTCTGATCACGAGGTAGCGCTAGGCTACAAAGATGCTACCGATCCTTCCATCTATGTCCGTATGCCGCTTGTGGATAAACCGGGAACATCACTCCTGGTTTGGACAACGACCCCATGGACACTTCCCGGAAACGTAGCTGTTGCCGTAAACCCGGACGTGGACTATGTCACCATCGAGCGTAATCTCCCCGATGAAGGCACTGAAAGACTAATCCTTGCCAAGCAATTGGTTGAAAAAGTCTTTTCCGAAGAAGAAGTCAAGATCGTCGAAACATTCAAGGGTAAGAAACTTAAGGGAACAAAATACCAACCTTTATTTACGTTCATGCCGCCGGAAAAGCCTGCTTATTTTGTCGTACTTGGCGATTTCGTCACGACAGAAGATGGCTCAGGGTTGGTTCACCAAGCGCCGGCATTTGGCGCGGATGATATGCAGATGGCCATGGAGCATGACTTACCTGTGTTAATGACTGTTAAGCCGAATGGGACCTTCATCGATGAGATCACTCCCTGGCGGGGGATGTGGGTCAAAGATGCCGATCCGCTTATCGTAACTGATCTTGAAACCCGGGGATTGCTTTTCCGATTAAAGCAATATACGCATACCTATCCTTTTTGCTGGCGATGCGATACGCCGCTGCTTTATTACGCTCGAGGGACTTGGTTCATCCGAACCAGCCAATATAAAGAGAGACTTGTCTCATTGAACCAGGAAATAAACTGGGTGCCTGAGCACATCAGGGAAGGCCGCTTTGGGAACTGGCTTGAAAATAATGTTGATTGGGCGTTAGGCCGCGAACGTTACTGGGGTACTCCATTACCGGTTTGGGAATGTGCCGATTGCAAACACCAGGAGGCTGTCGGTTCGGTTGCCGAACTGAGTCAAAAAGTTGGTCAGGATTTAGCCAGCATGAATCTTCACCGCCCCTACGTGGATAATGTCCATTGGAAATGCTCAGAATGCGGCGGAAGAATGACACGCGTCCCCGAACTTATTGACGTCTGGTTCGATTCTGGGTCGATGCCTTATGCCCAGTGGCATTACCCATTCGAAAACCAGGAAAAGTTCAAACAGCAATATCCCGCTGATTACATCTGCGAAGCGGTTGACCAGACTCGCGGATGGTTCTACTCGCTCCATGCCATTTCCACCCTGTTGAACGACCAGGTGAGCTTCAAGAATGTCATATGCCTGGGATTGATCTTGGACGGCGACGGGCTGAAGATGTCCAAGACTAAAGGCAATATTGTAAACCCTTGGGAAGTGCTTGATGCTCACGGGGCTGATGCTTTCCGTTGGTATCTCTATACGGCGACTCCTCCGGGTCAGGAACGCCGCTTCTCTTCCGATCTGGTCGGCAGTGTGGTGCGCGACTTTACGCTTACGCTGTGGAATGTATACAAATTCTTTGTAACCTATGCCAATCTCGACAAGTGGCAGCCTGATACAGCGGAAGTTCCGGATTACACGATGCTTGATAAGTGGCTGCTATCGGAATTAAACACACTTGTCTGTAATGTGACTGATGCATATGAACGCTATGATGTCATTAATGCTACACGCCCCCTGCAGGAATTTGTAGAGAAGCTGTCGACCTGGTACCTGCGACGTTCGCGTCGCCGCTTCTGGAAATCAGAATCGGATTCAGATAAGCATGCTGCCTACTCCACGCTCTATACGGCGTTGACCACCCTTAGCAAATTACTTGCCCCGGCGATGCCTTTCTTCTCAGAGGAGATCTATCAAAACCTAGTCCGCTCATACAATTCTTCGGCTCCTGGATCGGTTCATCTTGCGAGATGGCCGGAATTCACCCCGAACTTGATCAATGAAAAGCTTAATCGTGATATGGCGCTGGTTTTGCGACTGGTTTCGCTAGGTCATTCTGCGCGGGAAAAGGCGAATCGCAAAGTCCGCCAGCCCTTGTCTGAAGCAGCATTTTCGGTTGGAAATATGGATGAACGCCGCGCGGTAACCGATTATGATGACCTGATCGCCGATGAGCTTAACGTGAAAAAAGTCCGCCTTCTAGATTCGAGTACAGAGGCGATATCTCACTCAGTAAAACCTCTGCCCAAGCAGTTGGGGCAAAAATATGGCAACAAATTCCCGGCCATTCAAAAGGCTGTATTAGCCATGGATTCCGAAGCTGCCGCGCATACGCTCACAACCGGGCAGCCCCTCCAGGTCAAAGTTGATGGACAAGATTATGTCCTGTTATCTGACGAGATTGAAGTCAAGGCGCTGGCCAGGGAAGGGTTTGCAGTCGCCGAGGATGGACCTTACGTTGCTGCTTTGGTCACAGATTTGACACCTGACCTTGTAAACGAAGGGCTTGCCAGAGAATTCGTTCGGCGTGTCCAGGATTTACGCAAGCAGGCTGGTCTCGATGTTGCCGATCGTATAAAACTTTACGTCAATGCGACACCAGGACTGGCTCAGGCCATCGCTGCCCACCAGGGGTACATCACTGCTGAAACATTAACCCGCGAGCTGGTATATACCGACCTGCCTGCGAGTGTCACTGCAAGGTCGGAAGATTCATTTGAAGGAGAAAAAGCCGTCTACGGCTTATCTAAAGTTTCCTTTACCAAGTAGGAAAATTCCAACCGAAATAATATCCAAGATATTGAAGGCGAAGGGAAGGATACATATTCCTCCCTTCGCCTTTATAATTAAGCTATGACACAACCACCTTCAAAATTAATCATAAGGTCTGTATTTGCAAATGGAGTCCATCTATTTACAGCGACAGGAGCAGTATTTGGTTTTCTCGCCTTGTTAGCGGTCATACAGCATGAATGGCGGTGGATGGTTATTTGGATGATCGCATCCATGCTGGTGGATGGTTTGGATGGTTTTCTTGCCCGATTGGCGGACACCAAGACTTACGCTTCCAAATTTGACGGCGCTTTGATGGATAACATCATTGATTATTTTACATATGTTGTTGTTCCAGCCTTGTTCCTGTACGCATCGGATGTTTTGCCTTCTGGATGGGGAATTGTCGGAGCATGCGCCATATTGCTCGCTTCAGCTTTTCAGTTTTCACGAACTGATGCCAAAACGGATGACCATTATTTCACAGGTTTTCCTTCTTACTGGAATATCGTAGCCATTTATACTCTGATCCTGGGGTTGAATCCCTGGGCGAACCTGGTGATATTGCTATTCCTTGTTGTGTTAGTCTTTGTTCCTATTAAATATGTTTACCCCACTCGAAGTACTCAATTGCGGACATTGACCCTGGTTCTGATTGGCATCTATACAGTGATGAGTATATGGGCATTGTTCGTATCTTTTCCTACCATGCCCAATTGGATGATTCTGGCAACTTTTCTTTTCTTTGGGTATTACTTCGCTTTGAGCATTTGGCTAACCTTTAAAACGCGAAAACCTAAGGCAGAAGCACCTAGTGTGACCAATTAATATAAGTCATGTTTATCTCTCGAGTAACCCAAATGTCTGATGAATTATCTGTTGCGTTAGAAAAACTGATTCCTCAGTTAACCAACAGGCTACCGCCAACACCAGAATTCTTAAGTGAACTGATCTTATCTTCTTCAGTTTTATTAATCATTCGATATCCGGATCAGAATGGACCGATTGTTGGATCGGGGACATTGGCGGTCTTTCGATCGCCGACCGGTCTACACGCCCATTTAGAAGATGTTATTGTCGACCGTGAATCCCGCGGTTTGGGTATCGGCGAGGCGTTGGTCAGTCGCCTTTTGGACATCGCCGCAGAGATGGGTCTGGAGGGTGTATCCCTGACTTGCAACCCAGTACGCGAGGCTGCTAATAAAATGTATAAAAAGTTGGGGTTTAAAAAGTGGGATACGAACGTTTTCTGGATTGATCTGAATAATTAAAAATCCTTAGGAATATTAATCAACAAACCGCAGAAATTTTTCCGTTGCTTTTTCCAGATCTGAATAATCTCCGCGGTATTCCGGAGGCAGCAAGCTCGCCATATTGTACATCAACTCATCCACCATCTGCTGGCGGATTTCTTTTGTCACCCTCTCGCCATGCGGGTCCAGATAAAACATTCTTCCGCAGCGGATATGAAAATCGGTTCGCTTCAAACGTTTGAGATTGGGTAAGAAATTCTCCCCGCCCCAATGGGCAATTGGCATGATGGGAGCTCGGCTTTTTAATGCGAGCACGACCACACCTGGGTGCGCTCGAAGGAGAGAGTGGTTTTTGCTGCGCGTTCCTTCTGGGGACATGCCTAATAGATACCCTTTTTCTAGCGCTTCCAGCATGCGGTGCATGGCTTCCATGTCCGCTTCACCGCGCCGGATCGGGATAGCATCCCACATATTAAAGATCCAATTCAGGAACCAGTTGTGCCAACTTTCGATCTTCGCAATGCCGGTCACTGGGCGGGGAAGTAGTTCTGTAAAAATGATGGGAACTTCGACCATGCCGATATGATTCGCGTAGATAATAAGTGGACCATTAGCTGGGATTTTGACCAGCTCCTGCTTCTCGATACGGCACATAACCTCCAGGCCGAGACGGCATACGGTGGCGACAAATCGGGGAAAGAGTTTCATCTGTTATTGAAGTTTATCATTCTCTCATATGCATTGAATATTTTTGATAATCTTGCGGCGTATCCAGGTCCTGCAGCACGCTGGAACTTGCCTTGACATAATGTATTTCATTTTGATGGATATTCATGAAATCACGCAGAGAGGATTGGGGATCGAGATTTTGAAGCTCTGGCCGGTGGACAAAATCCACCAACACCGGGTGACCGCGTCGATTCTCATGGCTGGGTACGATGATCCCTGCTCCCGTTTTTTCATAGCTCGCAAGAATATCATTCAGGGTTTCTTCTTCCACCTGAGGTTGGTCACCGAGCCCAATCAGCACCGCCTTGCAGTAGGGGGGTGTGACTGCAAGACCAGCCTGAATGGACGACATCATTCCCCCTTTTTCAAATAACGGATTATAGACAGCACGGTCGGGGAATTGTCCTGCCAGCCTTGACACTTCTACTTCTACCACTTCCATGTCGCCGCCCGTGACAACGATTATGTCTGCTATACCCATCTTGCTGAAAGTTCCCACAACCTGGCCCAACACGGTCGTATTCCCCCACGGGAGGAGCATTTTGGGCTGCCCCATGCGTTGTGATTTCCCCGCTGCCAGAATAATGGCTGAAACTTCAGGAGTCAATTTCTGCTTCCATTAATCTGCGATAATCGTCCGGGGTATCCACGTCCATGAGCAAGAGTTCGTCCAGCCAATCGAGGTAGGTTGGGCTGAATTTTGAGAATATCGTCCTCCCGCCCTGATCCCCTTCGAGCCTGAGAAGGTCAGGAAAAGTGACCCGGTCAAACAGCACCGGATTAGCGCGCCGATCAAGCACATACGGCGCGAGCACTGCCGGCAGATCCTGGGCGTGCCGTTCCACCAGCGCCCGCAGTACGGACGTGGTCACCTGCGGTTGGTCCGCCAGGAGAAATATCGCCGCACCAACATTAGCAGGGATGCTAGAAATCGCTTTTCGGATTGATGAACTCTGCCCCGCCTGCCATTCTGGATTGCGGACAATCTTTACAGGTAAATGGCGGACTGCCACTTCGACTTCTACGTCGTCGGCACCTGTTATGACTATGACTGGGACAAGCCCGGCAGTAAGTGCTTTTTCGGCAATGACGCGAACGAAGGGCTTCCCGTGGAAATCCAAAAGTTGTTTTGGCGATCCAAATCGTGTCGAACCGCCCGCAGCCAGGATAATACCTGCGGTTTTTTCTTTGACAGCATAAATCGGCTCATTCTCCAAATCCCTATTCAAGGAAGATATAATCACCGAATCATAAGTGGATAAAAGGGATTGGGCGATTAATTGACCCTCGGCTTGCAGTTCTGAATTGTCTGCCTGATTAAGAAGGCTGACGCGTTTGGCATTTGAAGGTATATTCTTTAATCCGCCTGAAGGGTGAGTGAGAACCTTGGCGAGACCTTCTCCGGCAACCGATTCGTTTATTTTCAACCCAGACAGACTTGCAAAAATTTCCGGACGATGGACATTTAAATCATTGAGTGGTTTACCCAATCCGCTCAACCCGGCTACGACAATTACGACGCCTACGAATTCTGGGATGACTGGTTCATGATCAGCTGGAGCCTTGAGTGGTTTCTGACGCGAACCGTCCGCTTCAATGAGTAAAGGCAGGTCATGAAATCCTGCCAATTCTTTTAGCTTACCCAATTGGGCAATATCTAATCCTAAGTAGCGATTATCCTCTAGTTCGCCGGCGACCAGTGTGATGCCCTTGCCAATGGATGATTCGATATCTGGCATAGGTGAGCCGGTTTTCCATCTGAAATGAGCATCACTGGAGCGAACCTGCCATGCCCCTAGATGGGTGGATGTTGTGACCAGCGCCGGTTTTAATTCTTCAGCGAGCACGTAAAGTGCTGTTGTCTTTCCTCCAGCACCAACAAAGGCAACACTAGGAGTTGAGCCAATTCGGAGTGCTTGCGCGAGATTCATATTATTTGCCCCAAAATAGCTTCGAGAACTCCTCCTCCAACTGCCAGCGCCTTATCGGAAACTAAATTACACAAAGTAGGGTCATCTCGTGGGTCGATATCGCCGATTTTGAGCCCTTTATTGACTCTTAATCCTGACCGAATTAGACCCCGTACGACGCCATTTAATGGACTGATCACCGATTCTCTTTCTACCTGCGCGACGACTTGCCCCGATTCGATATGCTGACCAATTTCGATCTGCCCAATGACAATTCCATCGCATGGGGCTCGTAAAACCCGGCGCAAATCACCTTCAGGCGTGGCAGTATCAGGTAGGGCAGACCCCTCCCAATAAACTCTTCCGAGTGTGTGTCCACGATTAGTTTCAATGACGGCGTGACAATTGGTACCGACGGTAAAGCCTGGACCAAGCCCAATGATCATCGGACGTGGGGAGAGTGGATAATCAACCGGTGCTTTGATAAGACGCGCATCGACCAGCACTTGATATTCCAATGAAACGGCTTTGTAATCGGGAGCTATAAGAACCGGTAGAAACCCATCTTTGAGAAAATCCATGACTTGTTTCGTGGATTCTGCCCGGCGGGAAGTAATCCCTTCCACCGTCCATTTGCCTTCATAGACAGCCTCAGAAAAGGATACTGTGCGCCGTACGGCAAGTGGTTGGGGAAGTTCGGTAATGATGACTTTGAAACCAGCGCGAATCGTCCGTAGCGCCACGCCGGATGCAATGTCACCGCCGCCTCTGATGAGAATATTCATTTCAGCCTGTATTGCGCAGTCCCGCTGCGATACCGTTGATTGTCAAAACGATAACTTCACGCAATGACTCGGCTTCAGGTGTGGTAGGGTCGGGGAGAGCACGCAGCCGGCGCAGCATCTCCACCTGCAAATAGTTAAGAGGGTCTACGTAGGGATTTCGCAGCCGTATTGAATCTTTTGTGATGGGTTCTATTTCCATGAGTTCCGAATGACCACTGATCGAGAGCAAGACTTGATGGGTGCGATCGTATTCGCCGCGAATATCATTAAAGATGTAGTTGGATAAATTTTCATCGGGCACCAATTCTGTGTATAAAGCAGCGATGTCCATATCTGCTTTAAGCAGGGATATTTCTGTATTATCCAGTAATGTCCTGAAAAAAGGCCAACCTGTATACATTTCCTTCAAAAGGGCTAAAGTGGGAGAACTTTTCAAACCGGTTCCCAGCCCGTACCAACCTGGCAGGTTGAAACGGCTCTGCATCCATGAAAAGACCCAAGGAATGGCGCGAATCCTGGAAATTTCAGGGCTGTCTGAACGGGATGCGGGTCGCGATCCGATATGCAGTCTTTTGATTTCATCCAGCGGAGTTGCCGTACGCCAGAATTCGATAAAACCGGGCGTCTCATAGACCAATTTCCGGTACCTTTTATAGGCTTCGGCGGACATGTCATTTATTGCATGACGCCATTCCTCGGGAATATATTCATGCTCTTCACTTAGAGGCGTGGAAGCCAGCAGGACGGCGTGTACGATTTGTTCAAGATGCCGGTGAGCGATAGCTGGATTGGAATAGCGGGCCGCGATGATTTCACCTTGTTCGGTCACGCGGAAGCGTCCTTTAATAGACCCGGCAGGCTGGGCGCGGATCGCCCGGTTGGCAGGTCCACCGCCCCGGGCGACTGTACCGCCTCTTCCGTGGAAAATCGTTAGACGCACACCATGTTTATCTGCAGTCTCGGAGATGGTTTCCTGAGCCTGGTAAAGCGCCCAGTTTGCCATAAGAAAACCGCCATCTTTATTGCTGTCAGAATATCCGATCATCACCATTTGTTCATTTGCACAATTTGATAAATGTGAGTGATAGGTATCAAGGTTAAACAAATCTGACAGGATACGCGGCGCAGCTTCCAGGTCGGCGATTGTTTCAAATAATGGGCAGATCTGCAGGCCTTGATCACATCCTGTCCAACGAGCAAGAAGAAGAACGGTCAACAAATCTGCGACTGAGTGTGTCATGGAGATGATGAATGGTCCCAATAAATCGTTGCCGTAAACATCACGCACCCGGGCTAGCAGTTGGAAAAGTGACCAGGTTTTTGCGGTCTCGAGGGTTACGCCTGGATGATCTGACAGGTCGGGAAGCGGATTGGATAATAAACGGGTAAGGATTTCCAACCGGTCTTTTTCAGACGCATGTACATAGTCTTGGGTTATGTTTAAAGCGCGTAGGATTTCACCGAGTGCAGCATTCAATCGTACCGAATCTTCCCTGATATCGAGCCGCATGGCGTGTAAACCAAAAATGTCAAACTGACGACGAACAGTCAGTATTTCATCACTTGCCAAAGAAAGTGGTATGGCAGCCGAGATTATTCCAAGGGGGACGGTCAAATCACTGGTTTGGATGCGCGCACTGTGAGGGCTCTGGGTTAAGAGCCGTGATTTCATGTCATCCTGGGATGCCTCTGATAGGTCATCTGCAAGGAGAGATAGGACGAGCCGGTATGGCTCCGCAGCATAACGATCCTCTAGAAAACGTATGTGGAGCGGGAGTGGTCGGCGCTTCTCAAACCATGTTCCAAGTTCAGAGGGAGGAGGAAGCCGGTTCCGGCTCATGCTGAGCCGACGTGCGAGATCCTGCAGTGATTGACGATGTTTCTCAACCGCTAGTCCGCGATGAAGACGCAGTGTCTCAGCAGTCACTTCGCTGGTGACATTGGGGTTTCCATCGCGGTCGCCTCCCATCCAAGATGCCATTCGCAGCCAGGATTGGTCAATACTCAAGCCAGGGTAGTAAGTGGACAGGGCATTATCCATGTCGGTGTAAAGACGGGGCAAAGTCTGCCAGAAAACCGAATCAACAAAATACAATCCAGTGCGAACCTCATCAGTTACCGCGGGATTTGATGTTCGAATACGAGAAGACAGCCAGAAGGCAGTGATCTCAGCGTGCAGGGTTTTCATAATTTCCAGATTTTCGCGGGGAAGGATTTCACTTCGGTTCAACCTGTTCACAAGCGAGGCGATACGCTGAATCTTGGATAGAATGGTTCGGCGGCGGGATTCAGTAGGATGGGCTGTAAGTACCAGTTCAATGGATAGATTATTCAGCAAATCAGCCATTTGCTGATCAGTAACACCACGTTTCTTCAGGATTGAAAAAGCATCTCCGATTGACTCACGGATGAATTCGGGATGTCGTTTTGCTTCTTGGTCATGGAGCACCAATATTCGATAGTTCTCTTCAGCAAGATTCACAAGGTCGAAATAGGTCGCGAATGCAGACGCGATCGCACGTGCCTCAACAGGATTGAGCATCGCCATTTCAGATGTTAGGCGTTCAGCCGCGTAGGAATCTCCGTTTCGCCTGGATTTAGCGTCCGCACGAATTCGTTCTTCCTTCTCAAAAATGGCAGGAGATTCGAGTTCCGCGATGACCTGACCAAGCAGGTCACCTAATAGATGAATAGTCTGGGAAATGTCCATTGTTTAATCTGGTTTCTAAAATATTGATTATATTGAACCACATGCGCAATTAAGTTTATGCGTTTTTAGACGTTTTGGTCGGAGATGATGTTTGGCTGCATTGTGTTTCGATTCTTGGTTCACTTTCTTTGGCGTTCGGACATTACCTTCCCGATGAAATAGATTGCCAAATAGATAAAGAAAAAGAATAATGTGAATATCAGCGTAAACCCCAATACACTTAAGTTGGCTTTTGGATGACGCAATACGTCATAGATGTCTCGACCTACTGCAGCTGGGTTTTGCCACAAATCCCAGCTGTTCCAACGTCCAAAACGACCGAGATAGATGCCAAAGCTGCTCAATACGATCACCATGATCGCGAACACCCACCCTGAGGCCGGATTTATCCAACGGTTGACGATTTCCTGCATGAGATACAAGGATACTATTCCAAGCAGAAGGCCGGTCCAGGCGAACCAAATCAAAAGAATAACATCGAACCATACTGGCACATATTTATCAGTTATGGAGAGATGCTGAAAGTCGGTCAATATGTAAGGTGCATTAGGGAAGAAGATTAACCAGGCAATGGCGCATCCAAAGATCACAATGTACATAATCGGCTTGCGGGTGATCGCCGATGCATAAGCGACGGCTGCGAAAAGAAATGGGATCCATGCCAGGATAAGATTCCAGACCAGAAAACGATAATTCAAAGAATCACTGCGTGTCATCCGGAATAATGCCAGAGCGATCGAAACAAGGGAAGCAGCCAGGAGCAGGAAAAATATCCCGAACTTGTATTTATGTCCGGCTAATTGTTTGAGCAAATAGGAAACTCCAGTTTAGAGCTTGCCAAGCCCGCGCAGGATTCGCTCCGGTGTTAATGGGAACTCATTGAACCAGACCCCGGTCGCATCGTGGACAGCGGCAATGATGGCTGGGGCGAGCGGCAGGTAAGGAAGTTCCCCGAGTCCCTTTGCCCCCCACGGGCCTCGCTCATCGGGAATCTCCACCACAACCGATTCGACCTTTTCAGGAATATCAAGAACAGTTGGAATGAGATAAGTACTCAACTGATCGGTGAGGACATAACCGCCGCGTGTGATGAAATTTTCCTGAAGGACATATCCTTGGGCTTGGACGACGCCGCCTTCGATCTGCCCTTCGACAAGCGCTGGGTTCATGGCCTTGCCAACGTCGTCAGCGCTGATTACATTCACCAGCCGCACTTGCCCGGTTTCTGTATCCACGTCGACTTCCACAGCTTGGGCGACATACGCATAGGCGAAATTGGGCAGGGAGCGGCCTGTTTCCGGGTCCATATGCTCAGTGGGGGGAGCAAGGTAAGTGTACTCGGCGATTGCGGGACGTTCTTCAGCCTGCCATTTCTTTAAGGCTGCTTCCGCCGCACCTTTGACAGAGTTGCCGGCCATAAAAGTCAGGCGGGATGCGCTGGCGCTACCGGCGTTACCCATGTTGAGCGTGTCCATCGTGACCATGGACACTTTTTCGTAAATCACACCAATCGCCTCGGCAGCCATCTGGGCAAGAATGGTATGGTTTCCCTGACCAACTTCCGCTGCGGCATGATACAGAATGACCTGCTCAATTTCATTTTTCCCGTGGATTTCTACCCGCGCCCAACAGTTTTCCTGATATCCAAAAGAAAAGCCAATATTTTTAAACCCGGCGGCAACACCGATACCTTTTTTAATATGGTCTTCTTGCCCTTCCTTTTTTATCGGTCTTTCCCAGCCCTGGATTGATTCTTTCCATCCAGCCTTCTTCACTGCTGCTTCAATTACCTGAACAGCTGTGACTGGTCCCGGAGGGGCAGTTTGAACATCCAGAGTGTCCCCTTCACGAAGAGCATTTTTCAGTCGGAAGGCGACCGGGTCCATACCCAGTTTTTCAGCAAGTTTATTCATCTGGGATTCAGCCATGAATTGAGCTTGGGGAGCGCCAAATCCTCGGTAAGCCGCGCTGGGGACATTGTTGGTGTAAACACCGTAAACATCTGCATAAACGTGAGGGATGGCGTATGGTCCGGTCTGCGTAATGGTGGAATTGCCTAGTACCTTGTTGGTGGTGTACATATAAGCACCACCGTCTGCGATGAAGGTGTTTTGAGAGGCGAGAAGCTTTCCGTCTTTCGTCGCACCCCATTTTGCGAGGATGACCATCGGGTGGCGTTTGGCGTGCCCGATCATGGATTCCTTGCGCGACCAGATGATTTTTACAGGTCGGTTTAGTTTCCACGCAGCCAATGCCAGCACGATCTGCACTGATAGGTCCTCACGTCCGCCAAACGCTCCGCCGATATGCGGGTATTGAACCCTGACTTTTTCAATTGGTAGATTCAGAGCATGGGCGATCTGTTTCTGATCAGCGTGTGTCCATTGCCCGGCGGATTTAACCGTTATCAGTCCATTCTCGTCCACGTAAGCTAATCCGGCTTCCGGTTGTAAATAGGCATGTTCCTGTGCAGGGACGCGGTACTCTTCCTCGACAATTACATCCGCATTGGCGAAGCCTTCTTCCACGTCGCCTTTGCGGATTTTGTAATGGACGCATACATTTGAATCGCCCAATTCCGGGTGAACCAAAACCGCGCCAGGTTTCATTGCTTCTTTTGCGTCGGTAATTACTGGAAGATCTTCATAAGATACTGAAATAAGTTTTACTGCCTGTGTCGCGATCTCCTCCGTCTCAGCGACAACAACAGCTACTTGGTCACCAATGAAACGGACGATTTCACCACCGGCTTTTTCCGATCCGGGACCAACCAGAACAGGCTGGTCGTTGATTTGCAGTCCATATTCGTTGATGGGAACATCTTTGGCGGTATAAACCGCAAAAACCCCGGATAATTTCTCAGCAATGGATATGTCTATGGCAAGGACGCGCGCATGTGGCCGGCCTGCAAACAGGATTTTCATGTGAAGCATACCCGGCATGACGAGGTCGCCGGAATACAGCGCTTCGCCGGTTGTTTTTTCTTTCGCGTCAATACGAGGTACAGATTGTCCAATAATAGATTTCATTTTTCAGTAGTTTAGCGTTTGTAGCGTTTCCCGCGCGGGACTTCAGGCGCATCCAGCGGTGTATATCGCGACGGTCCCATCGCCTTATAGGCGAATGAGTAAACGAGTGAAATGACGGCAAGACCCAGGAGCATAAACACGACCGAAAACACGGCAATGGCAAAAAGGTTGTTGACACTTGAGATGGGCCTGGCAATATCGCTGATGACGGGGATCTGGTAAGCCAATGCAGGCAGGCGCGGATATCCCATCAGCTCATAAGGGAAGGGCCAGCCTTGCTTCTGCCCGGAATCAATCAGCACAATGGCGCCGACGATCGAAACCAGCGGGATCATAATCATCATGAGACAACCAATCCCCCGCCATATAGGATGGACTTCATATGGACGCTTATAAACTTCCTGTTTGAATGTTCCATATTTACCCATTCGTCACCTCGCGTGAAGCCATTTTTCCAGCATCATCAATTGCTTGAATAATCTTGTAATACCCTGTACACCGGCATAAATTCCCGGTGATCGCCTGCTCGATTTCATTCAAAGTTGGCGCTTCACGTTCTTCCAGCAATTTCGCACCGGACATGATGAACCCGGGTGTGCAATAGCCACATTGGACCGCTCCATCATTCACAAAAGCTTGTTGTACCGGATGGAGCTTACCATTGGAGGATAGTCCCTCGATCGTAATTATCTCAGCACCGTTCGCGCGCGGGGCGGGAACCAGACACGCCATCACGGCAATACCGTCGAGGAAAACAGTACACGCCCCGCATTCCCCCTCAGCGCAGCCTTCCTTGGTCCCGGTCAACCCGGCTTCCTCCCGCAGAAGGCGTAAGAGAGTTTTGTGATGGCCAGTGGCGAAGGAGTAGCTTTTTCCGTTTATTTTTGTGTGGATGGCTTTGTCTATTGTAGGGATGGGTTCTTTTCGATGGATCACTGACCCTTTTTTCATCCCACCCATCAAGAGGATGGGTTCGGACGGCATCCCGGCTTGTTCCTTACCATCCCGCAAGGATCTCAATCCACGCAAAACCAGAACCCGCACCATCTCCCGCCGATAAGCGGCTGAGCCGCGGATGTCATCGATAGGTTTGGCAGCCTGAGCAGCTAGTTCGGCAGCGCGAGTGATTGTCTCGTCCGTTAGTGTTTTCCCTGCCAAGAATGATTCTGCGTCTGGAGCATGAATAATGGTTGGGGCTACCGCGCCAAGTGTGATGATCACCGAATCAACATCAGGCAAGTTTCCGGTCAGAATAATTGCAACATTGACCACACTGATTGCCTGGGCACGGCGCAATGCCAGCTTTACGAAAATTCCATGTTGATTATTCTGCAATGCCGGGATCGAGATATCTACTAAAAATTCATCCGGCTGTATGACCGTTTTCCTAACGCCGGTGTAAAACTCATTTAATGGAACTTGTCTCTTTCCGGTAAGAGATTGAAGTGTTACCGAGGATTTCAGTGCAACCAGAGGGGTGATTGTATCGTTGGCAGGAGAGGCTGTAATAAGATTTCCCGCCACGGTACCGCGATTTCGGATTTGTGGCGCACCGACTTCCCAGGCAGCCCGGGCCAGAGGGTAGGCTTTTTCGCGAAGAAGTTTGGATGCAGCGCATTGATTGTGTGTGACCAATGGCCCGAGGTGGATATTTCCCTCAAAATCGAGGTCGATCTGGTCCAACCCTTGGATTCGAGTGATGTCGATTAACGTTGCGACATCCGGCCGTGCGCCTCGTTCCAATTCGAGGATCAAATCAGTGGCTCCTGCCACAATTCGAGCACGAGCACCGCGCCCGGATAGGGCGCGGAGGGCTTCATCGATGGAGTTGGCAGAGATGTATTCTTGCCACATAGTTTATTGGCTGACGGTACCGTTGATCACTTCATAGCGGCGTTCGAAAACGTCCAAAGCGTCTCGTGCCAGGGTGTTTAGGTTTCTTATTGCAGCAGGGAGTCCAGCGTCATCCCCAAGACTGGCTTCAACATTGTCCAATGCATGGGCAATTTGTTCACCAAGATCAAAGAACGCCATATCGTAATTGTACAGAGTTTCCAGTTCTTTTTCATTGATCTTGACTGAATCAAAGAAACCGGAATATCCATAAGTGGCTGTCATGACCTTGTCCCTGAAGGTTTGTATTTTTATAGCTGCCGATTCCATGTCATCTACATATTCCAGTTTACCCTGGTTGATCAACTCGACCTGGAGCGCAGATGCCCGTTTGTAGAGTTCATCAAAGCGTCGGGCGACTGTCTCGCGCAATATTTTATCGGCAGCTCGACGGTTCTGTCGTTCGACATAGCCGTTGAAACCGGGGACATAGCTCGCCAGTTTTTTAAAGATGTCCTGTGAGCCGGTCACCTTTCCAATGTAGTCACTCATTTTTCCTCCATTCGAAAACATAAAGAGAATTGAGAGGCATTTGTCCTCATTATAGCCTGAGTTTATGGTTATAATCAAGCGGGTAGAAATGCCATACAATTAGTATTACGCATCAAGCGATGCTAAGTTGCTAACAATAAACCAATCTAAGGAGTAAAAAATGATAGTTACGACCAAGAAGTTGTTTGAAGCAGCCTATGGAAAATATGCGATTGGTGCTTACAACATCAATAACCTGGAGCAGACTATGGGTTTGTTCAAAGGAAACATTGACAGCCAGGCTCCATTTATAATCCAAATTAGCCAAGGTGCGAGGACTTATACACACAAGAAAATGCTGGAAGGATTAATTAAAGCCGCCGATGAAGTCTTCCCGGATGCGATTTTTGCCGTCCATCTTGACCATGGCGACGAGGAAACCTGCTTCGACTGCATTAAAAGCGGTTTTTATAGCTCTGTCATGATTGATGCCAGCCATGAGCCTTTTGACAAGAACATCGAAATCACCCGAAAAATCGTGGACGCGGCGCACGCCAAGGGCATCGTCGTTGAAGCGGAACTTGGGCAATTGGGGGGCGTGGAGGAACATGTCGCAGTCGATGAGGCGAACGCCAAACTGACCAATCCCGCTCAAGCCAAGGAATTTGTCGAACGCTCCGGCTGCGATTCGCTTGCAGTCGCCATTGGAACGAGCCACGGTGCGTTTAAATTTACCGGCGACCAGGCGCTACGACTAGACGTTCTGGAACAAATCCAGCAGCGGTTGCCAAAATTCCCGTTAGTGATGCATGGCTCATCGTCCGTGCCGCAGGAGGAAGTAGAACGCATCAATAAGGCTGGCGGTAACCTGAAAGGCGCCAAAGGCGTCGATGAGAACCAGTTTCACCGCGCTGCCGAACTTGGGGTGACCAAAGTTAATATCGATACGGACGGACGACTGGTTTGGACCCGCGTCCATCGCGAATACTTCCTTGATCATCCAGAAAACTTTGACCTGCGCCCGGTGGGAAAGGTTTTCATGGCTGAGTATGCCAAGTTTATTGCCCATAAGAATGAGAAACTTGGCAGTGCCGGTCATCTGGGTGAATTGCGGAAGCTGGTTTCCAAATAAACTGGTGACCTTGGCTTGATAGCGAATGCCTGTATCCGAACAGGGTGTAACCAATGACCGCTATAGGGTCATCCCGCGTACGGCAATATTTCTCAGACGCGGAGATGAATACCTGTTAACTGATGTTACGCAGCCAAGCGAACTGGCTGTAGCGAATTGAGCCTTTGATAAGCAGATTGAATTGCAGAAAAATAGAGTTTGGATTTGAGCGCAAAATGGTTAAGATGGGTCGAACTTTTCAACAATTCGAGTTTGATATAGCCGCACAATGCGGCAAAGAAATGATTGGTTTGTGTAGTAACGGTCTGAGTGGGTGATTTCTCCAGAGAAGCGTTTTGCTTCAAGGATTTGTGATAAGGCTCAATGTTCCATCGTTTGTGATAGGTTGATATGATTTCGCCGCGAGTGAGTGTAGTATCGCTGGTCACCAAATACTGAATGCCACTACTGCCATCTTCGTTTTCGAAGACTTGCCGGATCAGGAGTAGAGCAAAATCCACCCCTTCCAGATAGATTTTCTGAATGGCATTCTCTTTGAGTTCGAGCGTGTCTACTGACACAAAACGACCATGACGCTTATCCGCCAGGCTCAAGGCCACCTTGCGATTTGACTTGAGCGGCATGACAAAATGCTTCTGTAGATCGTGTTTGACGAACATCATATTGTCGGCAGACGCAAACCAGACATCATTGAGCACCTATTTGAACAAAATTTGATTGCGAAGCGCTTGTTTGAGCAATTTCTGGTACAGTTCGTTCTTGCCAATCTTGGAACGGCGTTTTTCCTTGCCGTCCTTTGGATCCACATAGTGTTCTGTTTTGGTGATCAACTCAAACCCCACCGGCAAAGATAGGCCTGCACTGTGGTATAAGACTGTCATAAAGTTGATGCCCTTGAGCATGCGATCCTTTGAATGGTCATAATGCCAGCAGATAATGTCGTTCTCGTCGGTATGCGGTTTTTCAGCAATACTATCGTCTACAATCATGACGGCATCTTTTCTTTCGATCTTGCGCACGTGCGGCTTCGCAACTCGCCACAAATCCGCAGAAGTCCTCTGCGGCAGGGCAAGAAATCTTTGAACTCGATCATGGCTGACTTGCCCTCCCAGTAGTGTGGATAGGCCTGTTGCCGTTGTTTGCCCAAATGCGCTGATCAGGTAGTCGCTGTATATATCAAGTAGTTCATCGTTGGTCATGACCCAAGTTTATGCCTTTTTTGGCCAACTGCGTAAGGTGAGCTGTTAATTAAAGGTGCACCAAATAAACGGCTTTGGGCAAACAAATATAATGGTCTCGGCGGTCACATAGAACGCGGCGAGGATGTTCTCTCTTCTGCCAAGCGTGAGCTGCTGGAAGAGACAGGCTTGAATGCCGACCTTTGGCTTTGCGGAACTTTAATCGTAGATACTCTGCAGGACATTGGTATTTGTTTGTATTTTTTTACAGGCGTATGCGATGCTGGGGAACCGCGATCCTCCCCGGAAGGGATCGCAGAATGGGTTTCGATGGATCGTTTAAAAGGAATCCCGGTTGTGGATGATTTACCTGATCTGCTGCGAAGAATCCACACGATGCAGCGTGGCGATCCTCCATTTTCTGCGCGATCCTTCTATAATGAGGATGAAAAACTAACAGTTTGTTTTGGGTAATGAAAATCCGCGTTCTTTGCGAATGGGGATTTTCATTTAAAAATCAATTCGAATTATCCAACTTTATAACCGACCAATCTAAGGAAGGATTTTCGCCATGCGATGCCTTCTTCATCCTCGATCCCTTTGGGCGATTCTCCATCGATAACCCCTAGAATTCCTCGTCCATGTGAAGAATCAGCGATGATCACTTCCACCGGGTTTGCTGTGGCGCAGAATATGTTGCATACTTCGGGGACTTGTTTGATGGCGTTAAGGATGTTAATTGGGTAAAACCCATCTCCGAGGAAGATGATAAATGAATGGCCAGCACCTATAGCCAGGGCATTTTTCTTGGCCAATTCGATCATCTCATCATCCGTGCCAGACCAGCGAATCAGGCATTTGCCTGAAGCTTCACAAAACGCCAATCCAAATTTTATACCAGGCACAGAGGATACCAGTACTTCATGAATATCTTCGACAGTCTTAATAAAATGGGACTGCCCAAGAATGAAATTGATGGTTATCGGTTTTTCAATATTGACGCTCGTCAAGTCCATGGCTAATCTCCCTTTCACGATGATTGTTGTTATTTTACAGTACTAATATTATTCCGAAGACAATCTCAATGCCGAGGCTTATCCAATTGGATCTGTCCGGGGCTTTATCCAGGAAGATAGAAAAAACTCGTACAAGAGCTATAGCGATGTAGCCCCAACCCAGCATTGTAAATGTATCTCCTTTGAAATAGATCGGAGCGAGTCCCAACCCAATGAATAGGCCGCCAAAAACTGCCCGAATTTCACTGATCCCGCGTCCTCCTACAGGTGTCAGTCCTGTAAAACCGGGGACTGCGTTTGGGGCAAATAGCGCCAAGGCTCCAGTCCCTGCGGTGGCGATGCAGATGATGATCTTTAACACTTGTAGAATCATTTTTTATCCTAATGGGTTTCGCTTGATTTACAGAAACAGTAGATGGATTATTCTTTTTCTGCTTGATTATAGAACATCAACATCGTACTGCCATAATGACGTTCATCGAACTTTTTCAGAATATCTAGCGTAATATCCTGATATTCCTTTGGGTGAATTTGAACGATGACCATGGCATCTTCATTCAACCATCCTGGGTTCTGGTCGACGAGGATTAATGCCTGGGACCACATTTCTTTGTATTGTGGAGGGGCGATGTACACAAAGTCAAACGAATGATCGGTGGGAGAGGCGAGCCATCTAAACGCATCAACCCGTCGTACTTCGGCTTGATTTGAAAAACCTGTAACCGACAGGTTTTCTTTAATGATTTCAATGGGCAGGCGGTTTAAATCCGAAAAACGAACCAAACTTGCACCCCGGCTTAATGCCTCGATGCCGATGGCGCCCGTCCCTCCAAAGAGATCCCACCAATGCGAGTCTAGAACATCGCCGGCCAGGATATTGAATAGCGACTCCTTCACCATATCCGTAACTGGACGCGTGGTGACTCCTGGAACGGATTTCAATTTTCTACCTTTTGCTTTACCTGCAATGACCCTCAGGCTCATAGCGATAACTCTACACTTTTTCTAACGGTCATGATATTCCCATAAGGCGCTGTGATCGGAACGACACAGCCCGTTCCCAGGATAAATCGTCTACGTTGAGTTTGCCGGAAGGCCTCTTCGCACTCGACAATAATCTCATTGCGGTTTCCTAAAACGACTGTCTCTCTTTTTAACCCTCCACACACCGCCCCATTGAAATTGTTTTTTCCATCTCCCAACGACCAGACAGTTTCACGATCATGCCAATTCAATATTTGGACAGGCAGGTCTGCGACTTGCTCGAATAAAAGGTTCACTCCATGCAGGTGGATCATGTTACACCATAAATCTTTAACCCCAGCCAGCAAATATAAATCATGAGGCTTGCTAAAGGTCATATATTCATTTGAGGTCAATAAATGTGATTGTGCATGCTGGATAGCATAAAAAATACCATCGATGCCAGTATCAAGAGCCGCTTCTATAAATAACCGGGTTGATTCCGCTATCGTGTCGAGACCTTTCTTCACAGCATCTGGATATTGCTTTAGATGAACAAGTAAAGTGTCTCCTCCAACAAGATTTTTTGCCTGCGCTATGGGATTGAAAATGGTTTGAAGTAATGGCGTCTCAGGACCGAGTTTACTGCGGAGGATCCTCAGGCATTCTAATTGAGCAGCAAGGTGGGGTGCGTCGGGAGTCAAAACTGGCAGCTTGGTCCAATCTTCCGATTTGGTTACCACGCGCTTTATATAGCGTCGTGTCCCTTCGGGGTCACCTTCCCATTTATCAACCACTCCCCAATCCAGCAAACAATAGGACGATGCTGGGGTGACTTTAACCAGATCAAAGTCGAATTGAGTTTGATAGGCAAGCGTTGCTGATGCGAGCGAATCTGGAGATTGGTCATCTGCCGGAAAATGTCGCCAAAGGGCGACAGGCGGCCGGTCGAGTGCCGAATCATTTGAAAGACAAGCTTGTAAGCGCTCTCGATGGGATAGCATTGTATTGTGGTCTTATATTATTCGGCGGTTGGCAGCGCCGTAAGCTTCAATATCGCTTTTTTTCAAGAGGGAATTAGGATATTCCTCCTGAAGTATTGTCCATATTTCTGAATCCCTCCAGTTATCGAGAGAAGGAGGTTGTTTTCTTAAAGTGGCTTCCAATGTGTACCCTAGCTTGTGGGGGACTGCCGCAGACTTTGCGTTTCTGGGATCACAGTGAATTTCCATGCGTGCCGCCTGATGAATTTCAAAACCGACTTTTGTCAGCGCAGAGGCTGTTTCGGTGGCATATCCCAGGTTGATAAGATCCTTGTGGATCCATATAACCGATTTCAAGTGCGGACTTGCCAGCCCTTGTTTGTGTTCAAACCCGTCCCTCCAACCAGTTGCTTCTGGTCGGGTTAAAAAATTCCGTAGATAAAATCCTGATTTTGGTCGAACAAGCTTCGAAAGCTACGCATCCGGGATTGCAGCGTTTCTTCGGATTCAGTGTGCGCCCACGGCATCCATGGTTTGAGATGTTCTAGGCTCTCTGAGATCGAACTTTCAAAGAGTGGAGAGTCTTCAGGATTGTAGCATCTAATAATGAGCCGTTTGGTGACTATTCGATAGACAGGACTGGGAATCATTTCTTCCGTCTGCCAGCTTTTTTGGGCGCGGCAAAATTTGTCAACAATTTTGATATTTCAGCCTCTTCATTTTGCTGGCTCATAAAATATTCACTCATGAATGCTGACCGGCGCAATCGCAAGCACATTGGGGCTACCAGCCTAAGGTCATCGAATGTTACCTCTGTTCGACCATCGGCAGCTGCGTATGCACGTCCCGCTTCAAACCAGGTGATCTCTGCCCGCAGGCTGTCAATTCCCATTTTTTGAGCCATAGAAATACCTGGTCGCGCGATTTTGTCGGAAATAATCACTTTTGGGAGAAGCGTACGTGCAGACTTGATTTCTTTGGCTGCTTCGATCATTTCTTCCGAGTATTGCCCAATCATGGACCGAGGGCTGGATAGATAGAGTTGTACGCGTCGGTAGGCTTCCAATCGTTCATCCGGCTTATCAAGTCCCTTGACGATGATTCGCAGCCCAAATCGATCGAGGATTTGAGGGCGGAGACGACCTTCTTCGGGATTCATCGAACCGATGAGGACAAATCGCGCTCTGTAAGTAGCAGATACGGGTCCGCGCCGAACCGTGTAGGTGCCGGCTGCTGCCGCATCGAGAATCGCATCCACAATATCATCAGATAAGAGATTGATTTCATCGATGTAAAGGAGGTTCTTATCTGCCTGAGCTAGGATTCCGCGGCGGATGCGCAGCCGCTCATTAGTGACAGCGGCTCGTTCATCAATTCCTCCCACCACATCTTCGATCCGGGCGTTTAGCGGTAGTTCGATCAAGCGGACTCGATCTGGAGCTGTGAGGGGGATTCCTTCGGCAAACTTTGCCGCACAATCAGGGCAAACGGCATCCAAACCTCCAGATTCAACGTCTTCAGGCAGACAGCCATAGTAGCATAAGCTGCGTTCAACAGATGGGAGCAGATCTAAAAGCGAGCGGACTGCTGTTGTCTTAGCAGTACCACGCGGTCCAATCAGCAATATCCCGCCAACATTTGGGTTGATGAGACCGAGCAGGAGCGCCAACTTCATCTCTTGCTGGCCTATAATGGCAAGAAATGGAAAAGGCAGCGATTCTGCCTTGCCTCCTTCTTCTACTTCGATGGGAGGTAGTGATTTGCCCGAAACGTAATCGACCAGTTCACGAAGTGTGCGAAAAGGGTGCGCAACACGTTCCTTGGCAACAGCTTCGTCATCGGTTGGGTTTTCCGGTAGGGAGATTGTCATGTGAATAATTATACAGCAGCAGAACGATTAATCTGTTCGGCTGTAATAAAATCATTTCCTTCTAGCCAACCGTTCGGTTTGTCGTTTCCTGCCCTCTTCCAATTTCATTATTTGCTCAGGGGTAATCGCTTCTATAGGAGGGACTTGAGTCGGTTTGCGGTCACTATCGAGCGCCACGTAAACCACATAAGCAGTGTTGGTGTGAACCTGGTCACCGGTCGTAGGGTCCTCAGCGGTAACTTTTACTTCTGCCTCGATCGATGTTCGTCCGGTAAAAGTGACTTCAGCGGTTAAGGTCACCAGATCTCCAATCCTGATTGGCTGGTGAAATTCCATCTGGTCGATAAATACAGTGACAACTTTTTTCCTGCAATGGCGCATGCACGCCAATGCACCTGCCTCGTCTACCAGCTTCATGATCCACCCGCCATGGACGTTCCCCAGGTTGTTGGCGTGTTCAGGTTGCATTAATTGCGCGATGGTTATTTTCGAAGCTTCAGCAGTTTTAGGATGTGAGGACGCGGTCATGGATTAATCCCTAATCCATATCCTGCATTAATTCACCATGATCACTTGTGTGGAGACGTGCTTGGTCATCCTGTAGTACATCAATAATGCCGATAGGCAAATCGCTCATCATTGGGGCGAGAGGTACTGTTGGCGGACCTTTTATTTTTTCCGGAAGTGGAGGCGGCGTCATTCGAGGTTTATCTTCCGCACTTTCATGACGCAATATTCGCGGGTCAGTACTTAAATATCCGACATAATATCCAAGCACGGAATATACCAGACGGTCTCGCGTGACCCAGCCAATCCATTCCCCCTGGATGTTAAAGAGGTAAGGGAAAATGAGGTAAGCACCTGCATCCCCTTTGCTAGTATAGATTGGGATAATGCGCGGTTGTTGTGATTGCATAAATCCACCTTATTTGAAACCAATAAACCGCAAAATAGATTCAACTTACATCATTATACGTCCAATATCGATTTATGAAGAAGTTCCAGAGAAGAACTACCACAACTGCCAGACCTAGAGTCAGATTCTTTGCCAATGTGTCAATGGACATCGGTGGAAGGAATGGCAGACGAACTAAAATTGATTCGAAAACTGGTTCCATGAAATGCAAAATAGGAATTCGAATGGCCACGCCAGCAGTATTCACCAGAAAAAACATTGCCAATTGTTTCAGCAGAGGGCGGGATCGTGAATCCGGGTAAGTCCAATAGCGGTTCCAAATAAAATTACTGGTTACGGCACATGTAAAAGAAATCGTCCCAGCAAAAACCAGTGACATACCAAACTGCGATGTCAGCAAGTTCATCACGCCGAAATCAATAATGGCACCAATGAAACCAACGACCAGGAACTTCAGGAACCTCGTTCGTTCAACGGGGTTTTGTACAACCACAGTCAATCCAGCCCCAGTTTTTGTTTAAAATACGGAATCGTTCGGGCAATCCCCTCATCCAGCGTAATTCCAGGCTCCCAGCCAAGAATTGTCCGGGCACGGGTGATATCAGGCTGGCGGCGCTGAGGATCCCTGGTGCTCCTGCCTTCAGGAACGAATATAACCCCTGCTTTGTTTCCTGCAACTCGATTAATCGCCTCCGCAAATTCGAGTACGGTCATCTCAATAGGATTGCCAATGTTGACTGGAAGATGTTCCTCGGAATACAACAACCGAACGATGCCATCAACCAGATCGTCCACATAACAAAAAGACCGGGTTTGTGAGCCATCTCCATAAATGGTGAGAGGCTGCCCGAGCAAAGCCTGTTTGAGGAAATTCGGTAGTGCGCGGCCGTCCTCCAGGTCCATTCTTGGACCATAGGTGTTGAAAATTCGTACAATGCGCGTATCAACGCTGTGATGACGATGATACGCCATGGTTAGAGACTCGGCAAAACGTTTTGCTTCATCGTAAACGGCTCGCATCCCAACCGGATCGACATTTCCAGCGTAAGTTTCCTTCTGAGGATGTTCGATGGGGTCGCCGTATATTTCACTGGTTGATGCCAGCAAATATCGAGCATTATTCGCCTTCGCGACACCAAGGGTGTTATGTGTTCCAAGTGCGCCGGCTTTCATCGTCTGAATGGGTAAATTAAAATACCCATTCGGTGAACTTGGATTGGGGCTGGCTGGGGAAGCAAAATGAAGGACGCCATCCAACTTTCCGGGAACGAATATGTAGTTGGAAACATCGTGCCGGTAAAATGTAAATTTGGGATTCCCTGCGAGATGTGCGATGTTTTCGGAACTGCCGGTAACAAAATTATCCATTCCCACTACGTCATGACCATCATCGATTAATTTATCGCTAAGGTGAGAGCCAAGGAAGCCTGCCGCCCCAGTTATTAATACGCGCATTTGATCCTCCAAAGTTTATCAGCCTTTATTATGTTTATCCAGAAACCAGTTTTGTGATGTCAATTATTTCCAATCTAATTTACTTACCAATCCATCCCCTGTAATCTGTTGTGATTTTCCAGTTGCAATGTTCGCCAGCCAGAGATTCCCTTGGTAGATGAATGCCAGATAATCTCCCTGGTTGTCCTCAAGTTTTGCTGGAGCCCAGACCGGTGTTTGTGGCGCCAGACCTGCCGATCCTTCAGGAGGAAAAAGCACGCTCCGGTTCGAGCCATCACTGTCCAGCACCACCAATTTATACCGGCAGCTCCCGCTTTGATCCGGGAAGATGGCTTGAAGAAAGGCTACTTTATATGCATTTTGAGCGCCTTCTAATCTGGAAGAAGAACCTGATGGATAGGCAAACATGCCACTCTGTTCCACCATTTTAACATTCGTACTATTTGTAATTGATAGGGCCGTCAAATCGAAGTAAGGCGATTCCTCAGGTTTCACGAGACCTGGCGGAGGAGCATGGGTCACTGTAAATACCGAGTTGCCATCTGCTCCCCAGGCGAATCCTGGAATAAGTGTCCAATCACTTCCGGTCTGCAGGGGAACATTATCCAGCAGGGGATTCAGCGTGTTTTCTTTGATATTCACCAGCCCAATACCATCTGGTCGCGCATAAGCGAGCTTATCCCCACTGGGAGACCAAATATAATTGGTGCCCCACCATCCGTATACCCCCCCCGAGTTTGCTGTAATAATCTCAGCCGGCAAGCCCACTGCGCCAGAAGCACTAAATTTCCGAAATTCAAGGTCGTTATTTGCTTGCCAACCGGGCGCCGTCGAACGGGGTTCCACAGTGGAGTAGGCTATGGTTTGGGATAACCCTGGAACAAAAGAAGCAAAATGGACAATATTCGAAACTTTCAAATTAATGGGCTTGGATTGTGATTCAACAAGATCTACCACCCAAAGCGTATTTATTTCTTCTTCCGCTGGTTTTGTGGATTTTCTTGTATAGAGCAGCCATTTGCCATCGGGTGAGATAGCAAAAACACGTCCGTCGAGGTCCCCGCTGGTGATGATGGGCTGACGATTTGCCGTGGTCCTATCCATGATCCAGGCATTTCCACCTGAAATGTACGCTAGTTTTCCTGGGATTTGCAGAGGTGTGAAAGGCGATTGCGCGCCGACGAGCATTATCTCAGGAACAGGTTGGGATAGAACCACAGTTTTAACGATTGTCTTTTCGTCAGTGTTCTTGCTGTCTTCGAAGACCTTGCGAAAAGTTAACTCACGAAGACCGTTTTCTCCGGGCTGAGAGATGCGCGTTTTTCCATCTGGAAGTAATTCAGTCCTGACTGTCTGCCTTTCAAAGGGAATGATCTCCTGGACTGTTTCGAATTCTTCCCTGACACGGGTGACCTTGATCGCATCGCCTTTGTTAAGGGATGTATAAAGGGTAGGTTCAACCCGGTCAAGACTCCCGAGAGTGATACCTGCGAGTTTTAGAACGCTTTCCACAGTGCTACCCGTAGGGACGGAAATATCTTTTGTGGTGCCATCCACGGTCAATGGAAGGGTTATTAGGGCATCTTCTTGAGAAACCTGAGGCGCCGCGCAACTGATAAGTGCCGACGTCAGTATTACAATAAATAATGAGCGAAGACTCCAGCGAAAGGAGTTAATGATCCTGAACACGCAAGTCTCCATCGGGATGCTGGTATAATTTCTCGTCTATTGAACGCTTCCAATAAGCATCATCACACCTTCTGCGATGACAATTGAATCGAGCTTAAAACCTATTGCCAATGGCCCAAGCGCGCCTGTATAAGCTTCTTGCACCAACGAGGATAATGACTCAGCTAAATTCTCTGGTACAGGGATGGGTCCAAAATCTGCCGAGGTAATTTTGATCAACGGTTGGCCATTCGAATCAATAGTCGCCGTCAAAATAATGCCGACATTGGCTTCGAAATAACCTTTGGATGCTTTTCCATAAATTTGAATTTGTCCATCGCGCAGGTACACTTGAGGGTCTGTTATCAATGGATCGGGACTCGATGCAAGTTTGGCAGCCAAAAGTGATGTCAATTGTGATTCATTAATGGTCAAGGTGATTTGACCATTCTGATCGGGGTTTTGTAAGGCTTGTTCAAATTGCTGCTGAAGGCTACCGGCTGCTTCTGTTGAGACAATAACGGGTTGACCGGTAGGTTTTGGACCGCCAATGTTCATTCGACAGGCCATCATTGACGATAATAAAACCAAAGAAACCAAGCTGATTCGGTTTATTTTCATTTTACCTCATGAATTTGATTAACCAATTGATTATATGGGCGTCATTAAAAATAAAATTCAAGCGGGAGTTATTATAGCATGACAGAATTCAAATTGCCTGAGTTATCACTACCGGCACAGCTGGAAGGTCTTCTATTTGTTTCTGGCGAACCAGTGACTTCTCATCAGCTGGCAGCCGCACTTGAGTTGCCTGTCACCGAAATAGAAAAAGGATTGTCTGCACTAGAGGACGAACTCAAGCTGCGAGGTTTACGCCTACAAATACATTCAGGCAGAGTACAACTTACCACAGCACCTGAAATCGCTGGTCAGATTGAGACTTTCCTTGGCTTGGAGGCGACTTCACACCTCAGCCGGGCTGCGCTGGAAACCCTGGCGATCATCGCCTACCAGCAGCCGGTCACCCGTCCTCAGATCGATTCGATTCGCGGGGTGAATAGTGACGGTGTGATGAAATCACTGTTGATTAAAGGTCTTTTACAAGAAGTTGGGCGCACAGATGGACCAGGACGTCCAATCCTGTATGGCACCACACCGGACTTCCTTCAGCATTTCGGGCTGAGCTCGCTTGGTGAACTTCCTCCGCTTTCAATACCGGAACCGGGGGAATATGATAAGGACGTTTCTCTCCTCAAGGGATAAGCTTATGGAAGAACGATTGCAAAAAATATTAGCTGGGGCAGGAATCGGGTCCAGGCGTACCTGTGAAGATTTGATCAAAGCCGGACGGGTCATTGTCAACAAGAAAGTCGCAGAGATTGGTCAAAAGGCTGACCCTGAAAAGGATAAGATCACTGTGGATGGGAGGCTCGTAAAACCTCCTGAGCAGAAGATTCACATCGCGTTACATAAACCCAAGTATTATCTTTCCACAGTTGAGCCTGAACCCGGCGATACACGACCTACAGTCCGGGACCTGATCCCCATGTCAGAAAGACTTTATCCAGTTGGGCGCCTTGATTTTGAAAGTGAAGGGTTGATCCTGATGACCAACGATGGCGACCTGGCACAAAAACTTCAGCATCCTCGCTTCGAGCATGAGAAGGAGTACCGCGTGCTGGTGGCGAGACACCCTGACCAGGAGCAATTGTCCGCTTGGCGTCGTGGAATAGTATTAGAGGACGGATTTCGAACCAACCCTGCCGATGTTCGCATTGAGAAGGAATCGGGCAAGGGGATGTGGTTGCGGGTTACTTTAAAAGAGGGGCATAAGCGACAAATTAGGGAAATGGGATCGCAAACCGGCTTGCCTGTCGTAAGGATTATTCGCACTCGAATGGGCACCTTGCATTTAGGAAATTTAAAACCTAGAGAGTGGCGGCTTTTGTCGGAACAGGAAGTTTCTACTTTAAAAGAAGATTATTCACCCCAACGGTTGCGAGGTCAAAGGAACAGACCTCCCAAAAGGATCATTTCAAAACCCAGGAAATTAAAGAAATAAATCAGGCTGGCTCAATTTGAGCCAGCCTGATTTATTCGTCTTGTTGAATTTAGATCGAGCGGATGTCGATAATTTGCTTAACCACAGGAGTAATAACTTTCTTGAGTTCGTCCTGGGAAATGCCGGTCACCTTGAAGGTGACCATTTTATTGGTCGTGTCCAAGCCTGTAAACAAACCAAAAGCTATAAAATCCCCGCCGGTTTCTGAAACGGTTTTTGTCAGCTTGGCAAGTTCTCCAGGTTTATCATTTACCAAGACAGTGACACGAATTCCTAGTTCCCTTGCCCCTGTTAATTCGAGGAACAATTTGAATAGGTCGGTTTCAGTAATAATACCGACCACACCGCCATTCCGCATTACCGGTAAGCCACTGATTTTATTATCTGCCATTATTCTCGCAGCCTGTTCGATAGGCGTATCCTCAGTGACTGTCAAAACGTTTTTGAGCATGACTTCACTGACAGTGATCTTGCTGAGCAGGTAATTCATTTCCCATATACTCAGGGTGGAGACGGGCGATGGAGACGCATTGAGTATATCTTTATCTGAGACAAAACCCACCAGTTTCCCATTCTTGACCACTGGAAACTGTCTTACGTGCTCAATCTTCATCCTATTCATCGCTTCGACTATTGGTGTTTCTGGCGTGATCGTAATCACAGGTTTTGACATTCTTTCGCCGACAAGCATTTTTATCTCCTTTTGAAATGATTTTAAAAAGATTTTTCATCCAGTAAAGATTTATTTAGCAAATTCCTTGATCACCCGAGTCATATGCCGGGCATGTTGCAGGTAAAGATCAACCCTGATATTCTCATTAGGTGCGTGTGCGCGTGTATCAGGATATCCAAGACCGGCGGTTGCGACCGGCAAATGGAGATCATGAATGAATGGATAACTTGGACCGGAACCACCGACCATCGGCACGATCTCCATCGGAACTCCATAAATTTCCTTCGAGGTCTCTACGACAAGTCTGACGAACGGGTCATCCGGATCGGTCCTCGCTGGTGGTTCACCTCCAAGGTAATTAATCTGAACATCCGAAAATCCTTCAGCATCCAGATGGGCCCGGAGTAACTTGACAATCTCATCAGGTCGCTGCTCAGGTACCAGGCGGAAGTCCAGCTTGGCTGATGCCCGGGCGGGTTGGACGGTTTTACTCCCATTGCCCTGATAGCCGCTGGTGAGACCGCAAATCGTACAAGTCGGTTCGAAGACCTCTGCAATTCTCAGTTCCACTCCGTCTGTCAAACCATTGATGAATTCCTTCACGCCATAACGTGTTTTGTATTCTTCGGAGATCTCGGGGAGAGCTTCGAAAAGGGAAACGTCACGAGCAGTCGGTTTGAGAATTTTGTCATAAAAGCCAGGGATCCGAATTTTTTCATCAGTCCCTTTCAGGCTATGCAGCGCCCACACAAGCCGCCAGGCAGCATTGGGGAAGATGGATCCTCCCAATCCTGAATGGATATCCGTTGAAGCAGTCTCGACCCAAAGTTCCACATAGCATATTCCACGAAGACCGAGATATTGCATTGGTATCCCACGGTGGTCGATTCCCCCGAATTCCCAAATACAAGCATCGGCGGCAAGTTTATCCTTATTTTTGAGAATATAATCATGGAGGTGAACGCTGGATGTTTCTTCTTCGCCCTCGATGATAAATTTTACATTACAGGGGAGCTCTCCTTCGGTTAAAAGCGCATCAATAGCAAAGAGCCGGCTGGTGATGTGTCCTTTATCATCACTCACCCCTCTTGCATAAAGTTTGCCACCTCTTAAGCTGGGTTCAAAGGGAGGCGTTTCCCATAATTCCAATGGCTCTGCAGGCTGGACATCATAATGGTTGTAGAAAAGGATGGTTTTATCGCTAACTCCTTTTCGTTCCCCAAACACAACCGGTGCTCCGCCCGTAGATTGGATTTCGGCTGAAAATCCACGCGCTTTCAACATATCAGCCACCAGGAGGGCACATTCACGCATCCCTAAATTCTGGGCACCTACTGACGGTTGGGCAGCCAGTTTTGAGAGTTCAGCGATGCTCTCATTAAGATGACTATCCAGGTATTGATCAATTTTCTTGTAATCTGGCATTCCATCCTCCTTCAACAAATTACCTGATAAATTGTTGAAGCCAACTTATGGAGATAGAACCTGCATAAGCAAATGCGAACATTTTTACAAGCTCTCCCAACCAACAGGCTATGAAAAATTGGAGGGCGGGTATTTTCAACAAGCCTGCAGCCACTCCCGCGATATCAAAAAAAGGATTGGGTATGGCCGAAAAGAAAAAAATGGCGAAAACACCATATCGTCGAACCCAGGGTTCAACTCGAGTAAAAATTATTGTGTTTTCAACAATTCCCTGACCGCTATAACCAGCCAGGTAACCTACCATTTCTCCAACTGCTGCTCCGCTCCCTGCAAAAAGGGCAACCAACCAGGGATTGAAGATGCTACCCATCGCAAAGACAATTGCAACTCCGGGCGCTGGCAGGAAGACCGTTGCGCTGGAAAGCATGGCGATGAAAAATATGCCCGGGTAACCATACTTTGCTAATTGGGCTGCTTGATCCTTGATGCTGTAAATCCATACACTGATGGCAATTACTGCAATCAAACTTATTCCACGAAGGATAGTATTTCGGCTTACCTTCATGGTTCCCTGCAAGGCATGGCTTGTGATTTAGCTGACTTAACTTTCAGCGATCGTGACACTGTTTATTTTCACGCCGGGATATTCCGGGCGTCCGGGATCGCGCGGGGGTATGGACATCAAGACATCCATGCCTCCAACGACTTGTCCAAACACACTGTGTTTTCCATCCAGCCACGGTGTTGGAACGTGGGTTAAGAAGAATTGGGAACCATTGGTTCCTGGGCCAGCATTGGCCATTGAAAGAATGCCTGGTTTAGAATGTTTTAAGGAAGGATCGAATTCATCAGAAAATTTATAACCAGGTCCACCAGTACCAGTACCTGTTGGATCTCCACACTGAGCCATGAAATTGGCAATCACCCGGTGAAAGAGTACCCCATCATAAAATCCTTCTCTGCATAGGAAGACAAAATTATTGACTGTTTTCGGGGTTTTGTCGGCAAAAAGATCCAATAGGATGTCACCTTTGTCGGTGTGGAGAGTTGCCTGATATTTTTTCTTAGTATCAATTGCCATTGAAGGCGGGTTTTTCCATTGCTTACTGTTTGCCATGTGTTTTCCCTTTCGTAGGTTGGTTTGATAAATAATTCAGCGCAACATTGCTTCGAGGCGTGCGACGACCAGATCCAAGGCTGCGGTGTTAAACCCGCCTTCCGGGATGATCACGTCGGCATACCGCTTTGAAGGCTCAACGAACTCCAAGTGCATCGGCCTTACTGTTGTCATATACTGGATAATAACAGAGTCAGTTGTTCTACTTCGTTCAGTGATGTCCCTTTGAAGTCTTCGTATGAAACGAATATCCGAATCGGTGTCGACGAAAATCTTCAAGTCGAACAGTTTTCGCAATTCAGGCACGGCAAATATCAAAATTCCTTCCACGAGAATGATCCGCTGAGGCTTGACTTCAATAGTCTTTCCAGTCCTGCTGTGGCGAGAAAAATCGTATATAGGTAGAGCGACTGGGTCGTATCTCTTAAGAGCCTGAATGTGCTGGATCATCAACTCATTTTCGAGAGAGTCTGGATGATCGAAGTTGATTTCGGCGCGCTGGTTTGGGGGTAAATGACCCAGTTCCTTGTAATATGCGTCATGAGGTAAATACGCAATGTTTTGTGCCCCGACCCGTAGAATCACTTCATTGGCTACCGTGGTTTTTCCAGACCCGGAACCTCCAGCAATTCCTATTACTAGTGGATTTGGGCGGCTGGACATGCTTGAATTATAACCTTATATTTTTTGACCTTATAAAGTATTAATATTTTAATAATAACATTGGTCCGACACCTTGTTTTTGCGATTGGAAAGTCCCGGTGGAGGAAATCCACCGGGACTAGATGTCGATTGAAGCAAGTTTGTTATATGCTGTGTAAATAAGCCAGCCCAACAGTTCCCGGACCTGTATGGGTTCCAATGGCAGGACTTACTTCGGAAAGGACTGATTCGACCGGGTTCAAACCTACGCCAGCCTGAGCGAGAATTTCATTCGCATCCTTTTCAGCATTGGCGTGTAAAGTGGCAAGATGGACCTTACTCTTTCCTTTGCATTTTTCATTGACAAGTTCAATGACATGGCTCATCGCCTTTGCTTTTGTTCGGACGGAACCGGCCGGCTCGATTTTACCTTCCACGATTGTCAGGATGGGTTTAACATTTAAAACGGT
>Ga0315290_10000228_pt1 | contig 34586 bp, 24 predicted proteins | sample YL17G12_0_MG_FD_203627 | JGI IMG/M metagenome (GOLD analysis project Ga0315290, IMG submission 203627) | Sediment microbial communities from Yellowstone Lake, YNP, Wyoming, USA - YL17G12_0 | ecosystem: Environmental > Aquatic > Freshwater > Lake > Sediment | place: USA: Wyoming | collected... | reverse complement strand
AGACAGGCTTGCAATAGGGTAGGTCTTCACCACGCAGGGTTTTGGAACACTTATGGCGATTTTGAAACGCTACACGGGAAAAAAATTTAAAAAATCGCAATTCCCCGCCTCAACTGCGAAAGTTGGGTTAGCTTGCAAAAACCCACAGAAAGCCGATTTTGATACTAATAACGCAGTTCCAGAGGGTTTTGGGGTGAGTTCCGGTCTGAACAGTTCGTTCTCGCGACAAAAGCAATTTTTAGAGGTTCCCCTAATGGAGGATGGCTTGGTCGAGGTAGTTTGGTATTTGGACGTTCCAATTGGTTTTTTGTTTTAGGTATTCGGCGAAGCTGGTGGCGCTGTTTGTTTCGCCGTGGACCAGGAAGATGGTTTTGGGTGGTTGTTTGAGGTTTGAGAGCCAACGGAACAGGCCATCGCGGTCGGCGTGGCCGGAAAAGCCGTGCACTCGAACAACTCTGGCTCGGACGGGATGGAGCTGCCCCATGATTCTGACGGGGTCGGCGCCATCGACGATCAGCCGACCAAGTGTGCCGTCGGCCTGGTAGCCTGCGAAAAGGATCGAGCTTTGCGGGTTCGAGATATTGTTGACTAGATGGTGTTTGATGCGGCCGCCAGTGCACATGCCGGAACCGGCTATTATTATAACGGTGCCTTTGATGTGATTGATGGCCTTGGACTGGCCTGCTGTCTGGATCATCTGGAGACCTGGGAAATCGAAAGGCGAATCGTGCTGTCTAATCAGCTCGACCATTTCGCGGTCGTAGAGTTCGGGGTGTTTTTCGAAGACTTCGGTGACCTTAACGGCCATGGGGCTGTCGAGGAAGACCTGAATGTTTGGTATCTGATCTTCGATGAGTAATTCGTTGAGGTAATATAGGATATCCTGCGCCCGTTCGATGGAGAAGCTTGGTATGACGATATTTCCGCCTGCTTTTTTGGTGTCGTTGACGATGTCTTTGAGCATTTGTTTGGTGTCTTCAGGGCGTTCGTGTGCGCGGTCGCCGTAAGTGGATTCGATGAGTACGTAATCGGCTTTGTCAAAGACGGTCGGGTCTCGCAGGATGGGTTGGTGTCGTCGTCCGACGTCACCGGAAAACAGGACGGACCTGGTTTGGCTGTTATTGTGGATTTTGGTTTTTATCATAGAGGCGCCGAGTATGTGTCCGGCGTCGTAAAAGGCTGCTTCGATTCCGTCGGCGATTTTGACTGGTTTTTCGTATCGTACCGGTGAAAACAGCGTCATAGTGTTTTCGACATCTTCGATGGTATATAACGGAACGAGTGGGTATTTGCCCTTTCTGTTTTCGCGTTGGTGTCTTTTCTTTTTGTGTTCGACGTCTTCCATCTGGATTTTGGCGGAGTCGAGCAGTATGATGCGTGCGATCTCGACGGTGGCGGCGGTGCAATAGACGCGTCCTTTGAATCCGCCTTGTACGAGGCGGGGGAGCCAACCGCAATGGTCGAGGTGAGCATGGGTTATAAGGACCGCGTCAATGCTCGAAGGTGGTACAGGGAAAGGGTCCCAGTTTCGCTGCTGGAGATGTCTTTCCTGATAGATTCCACAATCGATTAGTATCCGTGAGCCATTGGCTTCGAGCAGATGTCGGGAGCCGGTGACATTTTGAGCGGCGCCCAGAAAACGCAATTTGATTTCCATATTCGGTCTCGTCTAACAAGTTTTGTCCAATGTATAATTCAGGTAGAACAGTTAAGCCATTGTAGAAATAGCTGTTACAATTGTCAATCGTGTAAAAAACGCGGGGAATTAGTGTTGACATTGTTAGGGTAGTGTGATACAAGTTGCAGCAGTATATTGTCAATTTTACGTTTGGAGCGATATTGCGTTGCCTTCGTATTTCACATCGTTTTGTCTGTTTTGGGTGAGTAGGCGGAAGGAACAGAAACAGTCGGGTGCATTGCGGCGGCGGAAATCCTGTTGTTTGTTGGGAGGTTTTACACTTATCGAGCTGCTGGTGGTGATATCGATTATAGCTTTGCTGATGTCGATTTTGATGCCGGCGTTAAATCTGGCGCGAGAACAGGCCCGGCGTGTCAAATGCGCGGTTCAATTGAGGAATTGGGGTGTTGGCATAGTAATGTACACTGGTGACAATAACGATAAGCTGATGAAGACAGTGGTCTATTGGGGTAATGCTCCTTATCCGCATTACATGATGACGTTACCGCCGAGCCAGGCTGATGAGATGTGGAATATGAAAGCTATAAATCCATATATTGAGTTTGCCAATACCTGGGATAAGGATGGTAATTTGAGCGAAATGATAACCTGTCCGAGCTGCAGCGCCGACTTTATGCAGGAATGGATCAAGAAATGGAATCGTGGATATTTTGATTTTATAGAGTTTGCGTATAGCTATTGGGCGAGGGTGGATGATCTGAAAAAACTTGACGGTTCACCCATAGATCCACAACATTTCAGTGATAACGCAAAGAGGTTTCTGACTAAAGGGATATTATCTCAAAGCCGACTTCTGATGAGCGAAATTTTGTATATTGACACGTCAGACAGCATGTACCGCTACAACCATGGGAGAAAAGGCTGGTCGTGGAACGAATATAGTCGTCCTGCGGGTGGTGGGACTCCACATGCTGTTTCCGCTGGAGTCGATACGGACTCGATGGCTACCGGTCGAAGTCAATTGTTCGGGGACGGCCGGGTGGAATGGAAAGATATTCCTGGCAGCGGTCCTTTTGATCTTCCTGATATGGGCAATCGAAACATGCAGGAATGGGGAGGATACGATACCGGCTGGCTAAGCTATGGGGCTGACATTTCGTATTTCTAAGGGGAATACGAACCGGTCAAGGAACTGGAGCTTGAGCTTTTGGGCGGCGAAGAAAGGCCGATAGCAATCCTGCCTTTGTTGTAAATAACTGGGGTCAGGCGGATGCTGTTTGGAAGATCGATGGGAAAACGGTTAATCGCGGTGAAAACTTTCGTTTTGGACACCGACATACACTGGAAAGTGTTGATTTGATTGCCTGGATCAAGAAAGAATCGATAAAACAAGGTAAGAGCAATGTTGCGAAAGAATATTGTCATATTAGTCTTGCTGTTGGTTTATTTTGCCGGTGTTAATGTTTGTGCCCAGGGCCGAGGGGATACAATCCCGTTGGCCGGGGTCTGGAAATTCCGTCTCGACGGCGAGGACGTTGGCGTCGCGGAGAAGTGGTTTGCCCTGGAGTTTGAGGATAGCGTCCAACTGCCCGGCACGACCGACGAAAACCACAAAGGTATCTTCAAGGATGAGAGATGTGTTGATCGGCTTTCGCGTGTATGGTATTGGAAGGGGCCGGCGTGGTATCAGCGCCGGGTGACGATTCCCGACGACTGGAACGGCAAGCGGATTACTCTGCTCCTGGAGCGGTCCAAGAATACCCGTGTGTGGGTCGATAAAACTTTTTGCGGTTGTGAAGACACGCTCAGCGGGCCGCAGTTTTTCGACGTGACCGGCGCGATGACGCCGGGCGAGCATACGCTTACCGTGCTGGTCGATAACGCCAAACTTCCGCCGGTCGGTCCGTCCCATGCGGTGGACGAACGGACGCAGACCAACTGGAACGGCATTGTCGGTAAGATGGAACTTGCCGTGACGGGGCCGGTTTGGCTGGATGACGTGCAAGTCTATCCGGACGTTGCGAAGAAGCAGGCGGTCGTTCGCGTGGTGGTTGGCAACATTACGGGCAAGGCTGCGTCGGGACGAATCACGGCGGGGTGCGAGAGCTACAATGTTGCCAAATCGTTGACCTTCCCGTCCCAATCGTTCGAGGTCAAGGCTGCCGAGCGAGAAAACATCATCGAGTTCACATACAAACCGGGCGATGATGTGCCGCTGTGGGATGAGTTTAATCCCGCAATGCTGCGTTTGACCTTGAAGCTCGAAACAAAAGCAGGCGATGGGCAATTCAGTAACGAGCGGTCGGTTAATTTCGGTATGCGTGATTTTACTAAAAAGCGTAACCGCTTGATGATCAATGGCAAGTATGTCTTCCTGCGTGGCCGAACGGATTGTGCCAATTACCCGCTGACGGGTTATCCGCCCATGGACAAGGCCGGCTGGCTGCGTGTGCTCTCGATCCTCAAGGATTGGGGCCTCAACCACGTCCGCTTCCACTCGTGGTGTCCGCCGGAAGCGGCGTTCGAGGCGGCTGACGAATTGGGAATGTATTTGCAGGCGGAGATTCCGAATAAGCGCAGCGCGTTTGGAGTGCCCGAAAACAAGGAGGCTGCGGAATACAACATCGACCGGCTCGATGTGGAAAGCAGCTTGAGAGAGGAGTCACTGTACGAATACGCCAATTGCGAGGGGGAGCTGATCTTCAAGGCCTTCGGTAACCATCCGTCGTTCGTTATGTTCACGCTCGGCAATGAGCTGGGCCGCAACGAGGGGATGTTCAAAATGGTTGGGCATTTCCAGGAGATCGACCCTCGCCACCTCTACGCCCAGGGTTCCAACAACATGCACTGGGATCCAAGCCTGGCTGAGGGCGATGATTTTTGGGTAACCTGCAAGACGAGCAAGACGCTACCGGTTCGCGGCGCGTTTTTCCAGGGTGATTTTCCCAATCCACACATCGAACATGCTTCGCCCTCGACGATGGTAGATTTCAGCGAGTCGATATCGGGCATTGCGGTTCCGGTGATCGGTCACGAGAACGGGGAGTTCCAGGTCTCCCCCGACTTCCGCGAGATTCCAAAATACACGGGCGTGACGCGGGCGAGGAATCTGGAAATTTTTCGCGAGCGGCTCAATGCGGCGGGTATGCTCGACCAGGCCCATGATTTCGTGCTCACCTCGGGCTCGCTGTCGGTCATCTGTCACCGTGAAGATATCGAGGCTGCGCTGAGAACACCCGGCTTTGGCGGGTTCCAGTTGCTCGACATTCAGGACTTTCCCGGACAAGGTACGGCGCTGGTCGGGGTGCTCAACGTCTTTATGGAATCGAAGGGGCTGATCACACCCCATGCGTGGCGGCAGTTCTGCTGCGAGACCGTTCCGCTGTTGCGGATGAAAAAATACACCTGGACGACGGATGAGACGTTTATCGGTCGGGTGCAGATTGCCCACTACGGCCCGGCTGACATCCCCGGCGCGCGGGTAACGTGGACGGTTACTGACAGCAAAGGCCGTAAGGTTGCAGGCGATGCGTTCGATCCGGTAACGATCGAGCAGGGCAAAGTTTTCGAGGTCGATATGTTCTCGCTGCCGCTGGGCGATATCGCCGCTCCGCAGAAGCTGACGATCACACTGGCCGTTGAGGGAACCAAGTATCGCAACGATTACAATATCTGGGTCTATCCGCCGAAACTCGACACAAGTTTACCGTCGGGCGTGCTGATGACCGACAGCTTCACGGCCGCGGCGACGCAAAAGCATCTCGCGGCCGGCGGCAAGGTCATCCTATTTCCAAAGTTGGATGAACTGCCGCACAGCATCAAGGGCTCGTTCCAGAGTGACTTTTGGTGTTTCCCGATGTTTCGCCGCGGCGCCGAACGGCAGGGTATCGAAGTGGCGCCCGGCACGCTGGGTCTGCTGTGCGACCCGGCCACGCCGGCCCTTGCCGGTTTTCCCACCGAGTTCCACAGCAACTGGCAGTGGTGGCACCTGGTGAAAAACTCGCGGCCGATCATCCTTGATGACACGCCGGTCGGCTACCGCCCCATAGTCCAGATGGTCGATAACTTCGAACGTAATCACAAGCTGGGTCTGATTTTTGAGACCAGGGTCGGTAAGGGTAACCTTCTGGTTTGCGCGATCGACCTGCCGAACCATCAGGACAAACCCGAGGCTCGCCAACTCCTGTACAGCCTGCTGCGATACGTTGACTGTGCGGCCTTTGCCCCCCAGGCAGAGCTGGATGCCGGGCTGTTGGAGAAATTACTTTCGCGGCGAATTCCAAGCGGAACATCCGATACAAAGTTTTGATTGCAAAACTTTGAGATTTAACGCTTTTCGGCACCAGCATATTTGTATAATATAGTTTGTTTTTCAACCATAATTAGGCTTTTGCTGATGAGGTCCAAACATTTATGCCCAATGGGCACAGATGAGTAAATGAGTAGATAATGGGTATTTGATTTTGGGTGCGTTGCTCAATGCAACACAAAATACCTGTTAATTTTCACAATTTTTCGAGGATAAAGTAATGAGACGAAAATGGTCTGGTTTGATTGGTGTTTGTATTTTGATTTCGGTTCTTGTCGGATGTGCCGGGACGCAAAAAACTGATCCGCACGATCTGGCGGGAAAGTCACACTCGGCAGGTGAGATCATACCGGCGTTGCCGCCAATCGAGCCATTGTTTGATTTTCCCGTGCGCGATACATCAATCTGCGTGGGACCAGATGGCACATATTATTTGACGGGTACTACGGGGCATCCAACCTGGTGGGAGACCAACGAGGGGGTACGTATGTGGAAATCTAAAGATATGAAGAAATGGGATTTTCTCGGCCTGGTGTGGAGCATCGAGGAAGATGGTACATGGCAGAAGAAAACCGTGGATGGCAGACGTGCGGTGTGGGCTCCTGAAATCCATTACATAAACGGCACATTCTGGATTCCGTATTGTATGAATTATGAAGGTACAGGACTTATCAAAAGTACCACTGGGAAAGCTGAAGGGCCGTATATGGATGTCAAGAAGGATGGACCACTGACCGGTGAGATTGACGCATCTTTGTTTCAGGATGATGATGGCAAGGTTTATTTCGTTTACCAAAATGGCAAGATCGCACGTATGAAGGATGATATGAGCGGATTGGCTGAGGAAAGCCGTATGCTCAAACCGAGCAACAATAAACATGTGGGATTCGAAGGGGCCTTCATAACAAAGATGTGCGGGAAATATCTTCTGGTTTGCGCGGAATTCAACAAAAGGGGAAACGACGTAACGTACGATTGTATGATTGCCAGTTCCGAGAAGCTTCTCGGCCCTTATGGTGATCGCTATCTTGCCATTCCTCATGGCGGCCATAACATGCTGTTTAAAGATGTAGAAGGAAACTGGCATTCCACATTTTTTGGGAACGACAAGACCGCTCCATTCAATGAGAGGCCGGCGATCCTTCGGATTGAGATCGGCGAGAACGGGAAGGTCCGGCCTTTGTTGTCCAAATGAATGGCGTTGACATTCATTTAAGTGTCCTGAAAAAAAGCCTTGATGGATCGAGGTGATTTTTGTATATCCAATGTGTAGATGAGCAGATGGGTATTTGATTTTGGGTGCGTTGCTCAATGTAGTCAAAATACCTGTTAATTTTCACAATTTTTCGAGGGTGAAGTAATGAGACGAAAATTGTTTGGTTTGATTGGTGTTTGTATTTTGATTTCGGTTCTTGTCGGATGTGCCGGGACGCAAAAAGCCGATCTGTATGGTCTTGCGGGAAAGTCACACTCTGCAGTGATGCCTGAACATCGGCACAGTTGGTGGACGGTCAGGCACGAAGAGGTGCTGGATCAGGTTAGGCGAGGGAATGTGGATCTGATTTTCGTGGGCGATTCAATTACGCATGGATGGGATGATTCCGGGAAAAAGCTATGGGACAAGTACTATGCCCCTCGCAACGCGGTGAATATGGGCTTTAGTGGTGACCAGACACAGCATGTTCTATGGCGTTTTGACCACGGTGAGATTGACGGCATTTCGCCCAAGCTGGCGGTTTTGATGATAGGTACGAATAACTCCAACGGGCAGGACAACACATCCGAAGAAATTGCCGATGGGATAAAGGCGATCTGTGCAGAGATGCGGTGTAAGCTCCCGAAAACAAAGATTCTCATACTCGGTATCTTTCCTCGTGGGGCAGGCCCATCGCCGCAGAGGGAAAAGAACGCAAAGGCAAGCGAACTGGCTTCGCAAATTGCTGATAACAATATGATTTATTACATGGACATCAATAGTCATCTTCTCGAAGCGGATGGTTCTCTATCCAAAGACGTTATGCCTGACCTGCTCCATCCCAACGAGAAAGGATATGAAATATGGGCCAATGCCATTGAGCCTATGGTGGCCAAACTCATGGGTGAAAAATGACAATCGGAAGGCGTGTCAATCAGATTGCCCCTGATGTATGCCGTGTATATAACGGGAAAACTCGATCGGGATCAGTATAAATGAAAGGGAAGACATGCGAAATGAAGGAACAAGCTGGCTGGTTATAGGGTTGACATTTTTTGTTTGCGGGTTTGTCAATGGGGCGGATTTTTACGCCTATTATACGAAAGTGGATTCCGGTGAGGATTTTGAAAGCGTCAGCCGTACCGGTCCATACGCGGATATTGTGGTCGGTCTGGAAGATGGTAAGTTTGTCTTCTGGCGAGGGTCGAGTTATCTGCCGTACTGGCAGAGCGATAAGGGCAAGTGGTTCGTAGAGGAGATATTCAGCCGCGAGGGGGATGGTCCTGCCGGCAGACCGGACAAAGTTAATACGTATTCAAGAGTGATTATCGCTGAATGCAATAATGATAATGTAGTCGTCTGCTGGCGTTATTTGCCAGAGTTCAGCGGTAAAAATCCGCATAAAGGTGTTGACGCGACCAAGTTTGCAGAAGAATATTTCACTATCTGGTCCGACGGCAAAGTGACTCGTGTCGCCAAGAAGGGCACAGCAAAAATCGACGACTGGCGAGATCCACAGAACCAAACAGTTGAGACTTTTAAGCTCACCCGCGAGGGGATTAAAGATCACAAATTGCAACGACCCGTTCTATCTTCGGTCAGGGATAAAGTTCAGGGTAATCCCGTTGGGCGGGGCTTTTTGGTTGAACCTGTGAGGTACTGGAATTTCGATGAGGCAGTTGGTGATATAACCGTAGAACAAGTTACCGGCACAAAATCTGAAATTGCCGGCGATAAGAGCCTTTGGAAGGCGGGTATTTCCGGGACGGCGCTGCAGTTCGATGGATACAACACGGAGGTTTCTCTGCCGGGGGCTGAGGTGCCCAGGATAACAGATGCGATTACGCTGGAGGCCTGGGTTGCGATAGGCGCATACCCGTGGAACTGGGCGCCGATTGTGCAGCAATGCGATGACGTTTCCGAAGATAAGAATGATGTCGGATATTTTCTTGGTATCAATGGTCTGGGGTATCCCGGATTTAAGGTCAAGGCAGGGGACCGTTGGGAAGAGATCGTTTCCGAGCAGTTTCTGGAGCGCAGACAATGGTATCACATAGCAGGGACATACGACAAACAAAGCGGTGAAATGCACCTGTTTGTTGACGGTAAGCCTAAAGACGAAAGGACATTTGACGGAGCGGATATTGTTTTGTCGAGTAAGGATATCAAGATCGGTAAGGGTAAGCCGAGAAGGCCGATCAGGCCGGTGCGGGCAAATACGTTTATAGACTCGTACTCGTTTGACGGTTTGATCGATGAGGTCAGGATTTATGATACAGCCTTGAGTGACAGTCAGGTCAGGTTGTCGTATCACCGCTTAAAGCCGCTTTACTGCATTGTGGAGAACCCGGATATGGACAGTCGTGTTTTGCCCTGCGGGGAAAACCGTCGTCAATTCGGTGCATATTACGCGAATCTCAAGTTCTACGAGACATGGGACAATATGTGGCGGTTCGGCAATTACCCTGATGTGGTAGTTGAGTTTGATTTGGCTCCAACCAAGTTTGTCTTCTGGCGAGGCACCGGGTACATTCCTATGCTGGTAAATGAGAGAGAACAATGGTACAGCAACGAATTTAACGAAACCTGGGGCACAAGCGGCGGCCAGGGCTGCCAGGAACCTATGTCGGACAAGGAATCGTACACCAACCATGCACGTATAATCGAGAGCACCCCGGCTCGTGTGGTGGTACATTGGCGGTATCCGCTGGTTGACGTGTTTCATGTATGCGCAAACTATAATGAGGATACCGGATGGGGTGACTGGGCTGACTGGTACTATACGATCTATCCCGATGGCGTCGCGGCTAAAAGGATGCGCTTGTGGACTGATGGTGACCGCAATCATGAATGGCAGGAAGGGATGGTCATCCTGGGGCCCGATCAGCATCCTGAGCAGGTGCTGGAGGTCGAACCGGCGTTGATGCTTGTCGATCTCGATGGCAAGGTCGAGGCTTACGATTGGGTTAATGGTCCGCCGCGTAATGTGAACTACCGTAACAAGAAGATACATGTTGTGAACTACAGGGCCGATTATAATCCCTACACCATTGCTGACATCGAGTCAGGCGATGTTTACGGCGGTGAAGTGACTGACTATGCGGTATTCCCATCATGGAACCATTGGCCGGTGGCACAGATGCCATCCGACGGCCGCTACTCCATCTATCCGGATCGAACAGCGCATAGCTCATTGACCCATATTCGGTGGCCTGAAAACGAAGCGGCATTTGGCGACAGGCCTTTTTATCAGAAGATTATGTTAGAAGGCATGACGAACAAGTCACCTGAAGAGTTGGTTCCGCTGGCCAGGTCATGGTTGAACCCGGCAGAAATGAAGGACATATCTGGTTGCACCGACGGGGGCTATGATCAGTCTCAGCGAGCCTATGTGATGAGAGCTTCTCAGGAGAAAATCTCTTTCGAACTGACGGGGTCGCCTGAGTCACCGGTAGTCAATCCCTGCTTTGTCATCAAGCACTGGAAAGATAAGGTTGATGGGCGCGTGGCTATTAACGGCAGAACTCTGCAAGCCGGACCAGGTCTGCGTCAGGGGACCGCACTCGATACTGATGGACAACGTATGAAAATTATTTGGATTGAGCTCGAAAAAGAGGAGTCGGTAAAGATCGATATTAGCAAGAATTAGAAGTGCGAATTTTATGTTTGTGTGGTTTACTGCAGAGGTTTTGCAAAATTGAGGTTAAACAAGGTATGTTTTGACCTGTTTAGTGCAGGAGTAGCGAAATGTTAAGAAGATATGCTGTTTTAAGTATGTCGCCGGTGATTGTGTTGCTTGTATGTTCGGGGTTTGCGTCGGGCGATAGTCCGGCGGCGTGGTGGAAGTTCGACGAGGGCAGCGGTAATGTCGCCATGGACTGCATCGGTCAAATTGAGGATAAGATCGAAGGGGAGTTCAAATATGTCGCCGGTGTTTCGGGTAAGGCGATCAGGTTCGATGGTTATACCACGGTGATAGTTCGCGAGGCTGGCGATGCGCCACAACCGGGCGATGAGTTTACTATCGAAGCGTGGGTAGCCCAGGGAGCTTATCCGTGGAACTGGTGTCCGATTGCAACTCAAAAAAGCGAACAAGCAGGTTATTACTTCGCGGTGGGGCCTCGCGGCGACTTTAAGCTGAGGGCGTATATCAATGACGAATGGCAGGAGTGCATATCGGAAAGTTTTGTGATTGGTCTGCGTCAGTGGGCGCATATCGCCGGGAGCTACAATAAAAGCGAAGGATTGACGCTTTACCTGAACGGCAAAGAAGCCGGGAAGCTGTCGGTAACCGGACCGATTCAATATGCCGGAGATGCCGGGTTGCGTATCGGTATGAACTACGAGAAACTGAAGCCGTCTAATATTCATCGTGAACATGGGACGCTGCCTGGCTGGTTTAGTTTTGACGGGATAATGGATGAGGTCAAGATTTATAACCGGGCCTTGAGTAAAGAAGAAATGGAAGCGGTTTACGCCGTGGGCAAACCGGAAGCGGAGCCTGAACTGCCGGTGCGTATTATGCCTTCCGGTCCGAAAGGTTCGGCGCCGTTCGGTGCGTATTACTGCAAATTGAAGTATTACGATGAGTGGGATAACCTCTGGGCGGTTGGACCTGACCCTGATGTGGTGGTCCGGTTCGACACGTCAGGGGTGCGGATGGTATTCTGGCGGGGCAGCCGTTACTCGGCGGCGTGGGTGTCGGAAACCGGTTTGTGGATGGCTGATCAGAGCGTGGAGGCGTGGAACGATGAAGAAGGATGTTTTGAGCACATGCAGGATCGGCTGTGCCGGTATTCGCATGTGCGGGTAATAGAGAGTCATCCCGGACGTGTGGTGGTGCATTGGCGGTATGCGCCGGTCAGTGCGCACGATCATCTGTGGCGGGTTAATGAAAAGACGGAACGGGCGTGCTGGGTGGATGAATATTACTATATCTATCCGGATCAAATGGCTATTCGCAACCCCACGTGGAAAACGGGAACGCTTGGGAATCCGAGGCAGTTTCAGGAATCACTGCCGTTTACGGATCCGGGCCAATTGATCGGGGAGGTGATTAATGAAGATTGGGCTTTTGTGGGTAACATGAAAGGCGAAAGCGCGACGCTTCGGTTTACGGAGAACCCTAAAAAAGAGAAAGAGGGCCTGCCTGAAGATCTGACTATTCAAATATATAATTTCAAGTCAGAAAATAAGCCGTTTATTATTTTTGAGCCGGGTAATCAAATGCATTATCTGAATGACCGCCTTTTAGGACCACAGGGTCTGAATGTTCCCGGTGCGTGTAATCATTGGCCGGTGGGTCAGGCGATGTGTGACGGGAGAGCGGCGCAGGCGGCTGATCGTCCGACACACTTTCTGGGATTTCCAATATCGAGTCCGCCGATCCACGAAAAAGACGGCAGAAGCTGGTGGAACGGCCTTTACGGTATGAGCGGCAAGACAATCGAAGAACTCGCGTTTGTGGGCCGAAGCTGGGCTTATTCGCCAAAACTGACGGTAAAGGGTAGTGGTAGTGGGCTGGATGGCGATGGTTATGACATGGCCCAGCGGGCGTATAAGCTCACGAGCGAAGGCAGTACGTCTGCCGAACTGACACTGGCGGCCAGTGACCAGTCGCCGGTGTTTAATCCGGTCTTTATTGTCGAAAATTGGGGGCGAGACGATGTTACGCTGAAGATCGACGGTAAGAAGGGCCAGAACGGTAGAGATTTTCGCTATGGTCATCGTCACAGGCTGGAAGGCAGCGACCTGATCGTCTGGGTTGCGAAAAGCTCGACAAAACCTGTTAGTATTTCGCTGATGCCGGTGAAAAAAGCGAACATAATACGGCCATAATATTTGCCGAACAAGCATCAGACAGGCTCTCCAGACAGGCAAAATCGGGACTTTACAATTGGGGGCAAATCCGATAATATATCCGTCCATAGTGGTTTTTGCGCTTGCTTTGGATTGTAACTCACGTAAGTCTCTTCCTTCGGGCAAGCGCAATCCCGCCGAGGACAAGGAGCGAGAGACTCGTTGGTTCCGGAATTGTGGTAATCCACGCCTCTTGGTTGCCATTTGGATTTATGCCACTACCCACAAAAGTCAGGCCATCTGTGGAAACGCCCCTTGCAGATGTTAATTGCCAACCGGTCAGGTCAAGACCATAGGTATTCACTAATAGATCCTGGAGGTTTTGCATTCCATTTTCCTGATCCCAGATAAACGCCTCCGAGTTGATAAACCCGCGACCGGAATCACTCCATCCCACCACAACCGAGCCATCGGCGGAGATGGCGCAGGCTTCACTACGAAATTCCCCACCCGGCAAATCACCCAGGCCTACCATGCCGGTTTCCTCCGTCCAGCGAAACGCCTCATCGTAAAAAGAACTGCTATTACTCCATCCCACCACAACCGAACCATCGGCGGAGATGGCGCAGGCTTCACTACGAAATTCCCCACCCGGCAAATCACTCAGGCCCACCATGCCGGTTTCCTCCGTCCAGCGAAACGCCTCAGTCTTGGAGGGGAAAGAATACTTACTTCCTGCCACAACCGAACCATCGGCGGAGACAGCACTGGCTGTACCAGAACCAAGATTCACCATGCCGGTTTCCTCCGTCCAACGAAACACTTTAGGGACGATAATGGTGGGAAAGGGTATACCATCCTCAAAGGTTGGGAGACCGTATCCCACCACAACCGAGCCGTCGGAGGAGGTGGCACGGGCTTCAGTATCAAAGTTCCCACCCGGCAAATCGCCGAGCCACTCCGGGCCGCTATCAGAAGTCCAGCGAAGTGCCCATTTCCCAGAGTAGGGAGGAATGACCAAACCCCACTCAACCTCAGTACATCCCACCACAACTGAGCCATCGGCGGAGGTAGCATAGGCAAAGGTAGCAGAACTATCAAAGGGTTCCGGACAGACGTCCAAAATGCCGAGCCCCTGCATGCCGCTATCAGATGTCCAGCGAAACGCACTAGTCCCGCAGGTATAAGTACTGTTTCCCACCACAACCGAGCCATCGGCGGACATACCACTGGCCCAACTAGCAAAGCTCCCGCCAGGCAAATCGCCGAGTCCCTGAAAACTGGGCGTGGCCGCTTGGCTGGGTGAATATTGGCAAAGGGTAAAAGGTATAACCAAAAGTAACGATAGGGTTAGTTTACAGGACATCTTTCTCTCCTCTCTTTATTGTGTCATCTCAAAGCTCATAAGATGCTATGTACCGAATAACTATAATATATGTGTTTACAAAGGAAATAGCTCTCTCTCCAATTACACCGCCAGAATTGTATTGTAAAGGATGTGAGGGGTGATTGTCAAGGAAAAAGCTGAAGCAATCAACAGGTAATCGCATATGAAATCGCCCTTTACAATTGGGGGCAAATCCGATAATATATTTATCCTTAGCGGTTTTTGTGCCTGCTTTGGACCGTAACTCCCGTCAGTGCAAGGCGTTGCGCAACATTGGAGATTATGTGCAACAGATATTTTTGGCAGGATAGTTTGAGTTTTGGCAGGCTGAATCGAGAAAAAAACAAATAGACGAAATCAAACACTGGATTCCCGCTTTCGCGGGAATGACAATTGTGGGTGGGAATGACAGGTTTTTGTTTGGGCAACAAGTACGAGTCAGCAGAAAGGGCAGAATATGTTAGCAGAAATGGCAATCGGAGCACTTGATCTGGCGGTTATTATCGCCTACCTGATCGGGATCACGATTATTGGTATATGGGTAGGATATCGAAAGCATGCTTCCAGTCAGCAGTATTTTCTGGCGGATAAGTCGCTGGGGTGGTTTAGTATCGGGGCGGCACTTTTTGCATCGAACATATCGACTATCCACATAGTAGGTCTGGCGGCAGATGGTGCACGGGTAGGGCTGGTGATCGGTAATTTTGAATGGATGGCGTCTTTCTGTCTGATTATTCTGGGTCTGGTGTTTGCGCCATTTTATTTCAAGAGCAAGATAGCAACGCTGCCGGAGTACCTGGAAAAACGTTACAGTACACACGCGCGAACATGTCTGGCAGTGGTGGCGATTTTTGGGGCGCTGTTGATTCATATCGGGATCAGTCTTTTTACGGGGGCGAAGCTGTTTGAGACTGTTCTGGGCGTGCCGATTTTTTGGTCGATTCTGATTATTTCACTCGTGACGGTGATCTACACCATATTGGGCGGTTTGAAAGCGGTGGTGGTGACCGAAACGATCCAGACCTTTCTGCTGTTGGGGGGTGCTATCCTGGTGGTGGTTTTGGGTATATATTATCTTCCGAAGCTGGGTATCAACAATACCGGTGATTTTTACAAAGAGCTTAAGCCGGACCAGATGAGCATGGTGCATAATATTAGAGACAGCCAGGGACATTTAAATGAGTTTTCATGGCTGGCGGTACTGCTTGGTTATCCGATTTTGGGGATCTGGTATTGGTGTTCGGACCAAACGATTGTGCAGCGGGTACTAGGCTCGAGAAGCCTGGACGACGCACAAAAAGGACCGCTGTTTGCTGGTTTTCTTAAGATTTTGCCGGTGTTTCTGATGGTTTTCCCGGGAGTAATCGGTTATCTGATGTACAAGCACGGCGCTATTAATATCATCAGCCCGGAGACGGGTAAGATAGACTATAACCTGACGATGCCGATGATGATAAACGAATTGATACCGAAGGGTGTCAAAGGGCTGCTAACGGCGGGGCTGCTGGCGGCGCTGATGAGTACGATAGCGGCGGCGCTTAACAGTTGCGCAACGTTGATTTCGGTTGATATTGTCAAACGCATCAAACCGGAGACCTCTGACGCAAAACAGGTTTCTATCGGCAGGATAAGTGCGGGGCTGGTTATGATACTGGCGATATTATGGTCCACGCAGGGCGATCAGTTCGGGACTATCTTCCAGGCGATCAATAAGATACCGATGATCTTCGCACCGGCAGTTACAACGATTTTTGTGCTGGGTGTGTTTTGGCGGGGCGGCACGAACAAAGCGGCGTTGACTACGTTTGCGGTAGGCTGCGTGGCGGGATTGATCTATTTTGTGATGGATATGCCGAATATCGGCAGACTTATTATGGGAATTCCCAAAGAAGATGCGTTTGGCGGACTGGTAACCGATCCCGCTCATGGGATTGGGATACCGTTCATGCTGGCCGGGCCGATATTGTGTGCGATGTGTGTTGTGATATACGTGTCGGTGAGCCTAGTGACGCCCAAGATAGACGATGAGAGGCTGAAAAATGTCTGCTGGGATCATCCGTTGAAGGCTATAACATACGGCAAGTTGACCGGTATCAGCGATGCCAGGTCGATAACGGCAATTCTGCTTATTACGATGTTTGTTTTGTATTACTTCCTTCGCTAAGGGTTACTGTATGAAAGGCAATCAACCAAACGGATTGATGTGGGCGCAGGTGCTGACCGGTCCGAAGAATCTGCAATACAAGCAGGTGGCGATCCCCCAGGTCAAGCCGGATGAAGTGCTGGTTAAGCTGGAGACGGCTGCCATCTGTACCGGTTCCGATCCGGATATTTATGACGGTCACGAGGCGTATATGAAATTGATGCCGTTCGTGTTTGGACATGAGCCGTTTGGCGAGATTGTGGCTTGCGGTGATGAAGTTGAGGGTTTTGAGGTGGGGGATAAGGTTTCGTGGTGGTTTTGTTTCGGGGCGTTTGCCGAATATGTGGCGGTCAAGCCGGGGAAACTGAATTTTGTCAAGGTGCCGAAGGAGGTTCCCGCGGTCGAGGCGCCGATGATCGAGCTGGTGACGGCGGCTGTGCGTGCGGTGGCGTCGGCGAATATAGATTCTTCCAGCCGGGTGCTTATTGTCGGGCTTGGGCCGGGGGGGCTGGTGATGGCGCAAAGGGCAAGGATTCTGGGTGCGGCTAAGGTGGTCGGATGGGATTTGTACCCGATGCGGAGAGAAAAAGGGCTGACCCTTGGCTGCGATGCGGCGTATGACCCACGATCGGAAAACATAGTGGAACAAACAAGGGAATTCATTGGCCAAGCGGATGTGGTGCTCGATGCGATGGGCGATGACATTCTGCCGCAGGAGCCGACGCTCGACGATGCGGTGAAAGTGCTAAGACGCAAGGGAAAGATCGTATCGTTCGGGCATCCGAAGCGGGGGCGCAGACTTAACACCTTTAATTTTCAGTTGAAAGAGTTGACGATGTGCTCTCCGGTGCAGGAGAGAGGAAAGATTCAGGAGCTGATGGTTGAAAGTGTGGGGCACGTGGCTGCGGGCAGGTTGAAACTGGGAGAGTTGATTTCCGAAGTGATAAGGCTGGAGGAAGTCGGCCTGTGGCTGGACAAGATACGCAATAACCCCGACAAGTATTTGAAGGTGGTGGTTGATATAAATAAGTAATTCAAACTGACTGATTGGTCAGTTTGAAGGCAACAGGCATGAGGCACGAGGAACTGGTAGTATGGTCAGTTTGAGTAATGAGAAAACGGGGAAACTCAATCGTTGTCAGTATAACAAGAAAGGATGACAGAATGGACGTAGCACTTAATACACAAGGGCCGGGTAATCTGGGGCTGGATTTTGAACAGATAGCAGCCAACATAATGTGGCCTCTGGGTATCAAACTAGCTGAGTATTGGCCTAAAAATCATGATATCACCAAAGGAGAAATGGATCCGTATGGGCCTGACCTCGATCTGACGCGGACCAGGAAGATAGCCAGGAAATATGGAATTGCGTTTGCGGCAGTGAATGGGCCGTTTTCATTCGAGCCTAAACACAATGAGAAGCCGGATCAGTATTCCAGGTATATGCTGGAAGTGGTGGAGTTGGCCCATCAACTGGATGCCAAGGTGATAAACACTTATCTGAACATGTTCACTTATGATAAGGAACCGGACATTTCATTGATTATGAAGTATATCGGCGCGGCGCTCAAAAAAGCGCAGGGGTATGGTATTACGATTTGCGTCGAGGTGGAAGCGCATGATATGACCAGCCGACTGGAATGGTCGCTGGATATACTCAAGAAAATCGGCCAGGCTAATCTGAAATACACTTTCGACGGGACGAACTGGTGGCATGGCAGCGTCGATCCCATAAAAGCGCTTACGACGCTGGGCGAGGCGGACTGTATAGGCTATCTGCATATAAAAGACGCTGTGAAGTGGACGGGGGGTTATGATATACGGCGGGTGTATTCTGATATTCCGCGTGGCAATCCGGGCGATCTGATTTGCGGGTGTAAGATCGGCACGGGCGCGACGCAGTCATTTGCACAACTGCAGAAGGTGGCTGAGTTGCAAAGCCGGGGTAAACTGGCCGGCATAAAATCGGCCACTATCGAGCCGCATCTGAATGCCGGCAAAGCACTGATGGAAGGGCCAATGGGGGCGGCGGCGTTGAACGCGGCATGTATAGCTGAAGATCATAGCGCCCTGGCTGGGTATTTCGCAAGCAAGTAGTATTTAACCAGGCATAAGAGTTGTAGTTGAGTTTTTGTAACTGAGATTGTTATCAGGCAATATTAACATAGGAGATGTCAAAGATGTTAGTAAGAGACAAAGAAATTAGTCAAGGTAGTCCGAAGTTTACCGCCAAAGGAAAAGGCGAACAGATGAAAGCTGCTATTGTCGAAAAGCCAGGACAGTTCGCAGTCAAAGATATTGATAAGCCCACGATCACGGACGATCAGGTGTTGCTCAAAGTTGTGGTGTCCTCGATCTGCAATGCCACCGACGGCCATATATATGACGGGTCGTTTGAGGGATTTCACGATTATTATCCGCAGATTATGGGGCACGAGGTTTGCGGTGACGTGGTGGAAGTAGGCAAAAATGTAACCGATGTGCAACTGGGTGATCGGCTGGTGCTTTACACGCAGCATGGGGCGTTCTGCGAATATACGAAAGTGCAGATCAATAACCGTCCCGACTGGGAAGTATATGCCAAGGTTCCCAAGGATTTCCCAGTTGAGGCGATTCCTCTTTCTGAGATGTTTCACGGCGCTTATATCGGTTGCGCGTATCCGGCTCAGATCAAATCCGGCGAACATGTACTGCTGGTCGGCCAGGGGCCGCTGGGATTGACAACGCTCGGTGCGATCAAGGCGGAGACGCCGGGTGCTGTTGTACATGCGATTGAGATATATCCCAACCGCCTGAAGATGTCCAGTAAGATGGGGGCCGATTTTGTTTATGACCGTTCGAAGATGAGCGCCGAAGAGATAGCCGACAAAGTTCGCAAAAACACCGGTGGCAAAGGCGCCGATGCCTGCATCATGTGCATTTCCGATGATCTTTCTCGGGAGAATAACGCGTTCAATATGGCTATTCAGTGTCTGGCTCGGGGCGGCAGAATGACCGGAATGAACGTGGAAACCAAAACCAGTCATAAACAACATATCGGCAGCATGCGTGAAATCTTCCGTAAGGAGATTACCGTCCATCACACGCTTAATCCTGTATATCATGACAATCTGGATATGACCCGTGCGTTTCAGAGGATGGTCGATGCGGTGGTTGATGGGCGGATTCCGCTGGGCAAGATGATTACGCACAGATTCAATCTGGATGAGATTCCCGAAGCCCTGGAGCTGACGACCAAAAAACTGGACCAGTGCATCAAAGTGATTGTATATCCAAAGGTTTCGTAAGGGCAATCCGGTTGTCCAGGCTCGGCAAGTTCACAAAGACAGGAGCAGTGACAATGTGCGAACAGAAAAAAACTAAGCGCGTGGGTATGGTTGTCGGGATCAAGCCGGACAAGATCAACGAGTATAAAAAGCTGCACAGCGATTCCAACCCGGGCGTGCGTGACCTGCTTAACAAGTACCATTTGCATAACTTTTCCATTTTCCTTCACCAGATCAGGGGCAAATGGTATGAGTTCGGCTATTATGAATATACCGGCGATGATTTCGAGGCTGATATGGCTCGGCTTGCCGCCGAGCCTCGCAACCATGAATGGCTGGAAGTGTGCGATCCCATGCAGCTTCCCCTGGAAGGTGAAGAATCCTGGGCGATAATGGAACAAGTTTACTATAACGACTAAAAAATATTTTCAGAAAGAATTATTGTGAAACTAACCGCAACAACAACGACTAAAGCAATTTGTGTTATTATGCTCATGGCGGCGGCGATGGGCTGTGATGGTCTCATGTCAAAAAAAGTAAAGCGGGTGGGGATGGTGGTCGGTTTGAACCCCAAAGATATAAGCGACTATAAGATACTGCATAGCGATTCCAACCCGGGCGTACGCGACCTGCTAAATAAATACAATATGCACAACTTCTCGATCTTCCTGCACCAGATCGAGGGCAAGTGGTACGAGTTTGGTTACTATGAATACACCGGCGATGATTTCGAAGCCGATATGGCTAAAATGGACGCCGAACCATGCATCAGGGCGTGGCTGAAGGTGTGCGGTCCGATGCAACTGCCGCTTAAAGGCGAAAAGTCATGGGCAACAATGGAACAAGTTTACTATAACGAGTAAAGGTCTCTACGGAAACACAATCATGAAGCCAAAAGTAATTATTAAGGGCATCTGTGTTTTGCTACTGGCGGTGACGGCCGGCTGTACCACCGGTGGATTTGTCGGGAAAGAGCGTACGCCGGCCGAGGATGACAGCGGCTATCTGACTCTCGAACGGATATACAGTTCCGGCGAGTTCGGGGCTGAAGAGTTCGGACCGGCACACTGGCTCAAAGATGGTACCGGATACGTGACCCTGGAGGATTCGGACTATAAGCTGGGAAAAAAGGATGACCAAGATGAGGATAAGGATGACCAGGACGAGGATGTTGGTGCGAAAGATATTGTCCGCTACGATCCGGAAACTGGCAATAGTGAAATAATAGTCCCGGCCGGCCGGCTTATTCCGGAAGGTGAATCGGCTCCACTGAAAATTGAACAATATGAGTGGTCGGCCGACAATAAGTATCTCCTTATCTTCACGAACACCAAACGTGTCTGGCGTCAGAACACGCGGGGCGACTACTGGGTGGTCGATTTGACAAGTTGGAAGCTGCGGCAGCTTGGCGGCGACGCTGAGCCTTCGGCGTTGATGTTCGCCAGGTTTTCGCCGGACAGCCGGCGGGTGGCTTATGTGCGTGAAAATAATATTTATGTCGAGAATGTCGAGGGCGGCGAGATTACCGCCCTGACCACCGACGGGTCGGAAACCATCATCAACGGCACATTCGACTGGGTTTATGAAGAAGAGTTGGACCTGCGCAACGGATATCGCTGGAGTCCCGACAGTAAGTCGATCGCTTATTGGCAGCTTGACAGCGAGGGCGTCAAGACGTTTCATTTGATAAACAATACTGACGATCTTTATCCCTGTCTTATTCCCATAAAATATCCGAAGGTGGGCCAGACGAACTCGGCCTGCCGGGTGGGTGTGGTCAGCGCCGACGGCGGTGAAACAAAATGGATGGAGGTGCCGGGCGATTCCCGTAACAACTATATTGCCCGGATGAACTGGGCGGCCGGCTCTGAAGAGATCGTCCTGCAGTATCTCAATCGTTTACAAAACACTATTAAGATCATGCTTTGCGATGCCCGGACGGGAAAGGTTCGGGAGATTTTCCAGGACAAAGATGATGCGTGGGTGGACGTTGGCGATATGAATGCCGACATGGAGGACAATCTTTGCTGGCTGGACGGTGGTAAGAATTTCACGTGGGTCAGTGAGCACGACGGCTGGCGGCACGTGTACGTGGTATCACGTTCCGGACAAAAAATAAAACTCATTACCGACGGTCCCTACGATATTATGGGTATTCAGCACATCGATAAAACAGAAGACGGCTGGTTATATTTCATTGCTTCGCCGGACAATCCTACGCAACGTTATTTGTACAGGGCACGGCTAAACGGTCACGGTCAGGCACAGCGGATAAGTCCGGCGGACCAGCCCGGTACGCATAGCTATCAGATATCGCGGGATGCCAGTTGGGCCTTTCATACTTATTCCAATTGCGATACTCCGCCGATAACCGAGTTGGTAAGTCTGCCGGAACATAAGACGATACGGACGCTCACAGATAACGCCAAGCTCAAGGCGAAGTACGATGCCATTAAAAAGAGTCCGACCGAGTTTTTCCGGATAGATATCGGTGTCGGCGAGTTACTGGACGCGTGGTGTATCAAGCCGCCGGATTTTGATCCCAGTAAAAAATATCCGTTGCTGATTTATGTGTACGGCGAACCCGCCGGTCAAACCGTTCTCGACAAATGGGGCGGCAAAGATAAACTATGGTATTATATGCTCGCCCAGCGGGGATACGTGATAATGAGCGTGGACAACCGCGGCACTCCGGCGCCGCGCGGGCGGGATTGGCGTAAGATTATCTATCGCCAGATTGGAATCCTCGCCAGTCACGATCAAGCTGCCGCGGCACGCGAGATCATCAAGACCCGCCCTTATATCGATCCCGAACGGATCGCGGTGTGGGGCTGGAGCGGCGGCGGGTCGATGAGTTTGAACCTGATCTTTCGGTATCCGGAAATCTACAGTACCGCCATGGCCATCGCCTTTATCAGTAATCAGCGGCTCTACGATACCATTTATCAGGAACGTTACATGTCTCTGCCGGACGACAATGAAGAAGGATTTACCAATGGCTCGCCCGTTACGCATGCCCACAAACTTCAGGGTAATCTTCTGATTATCCATGGTACGGCCGATGACAACTGTCACTATCAGAGTTTCGAGACCCTTGTCAATGAACTGATCAAACATAACAAGCGGTTCTCGATGATGTCGTATCCGAACCGCACCCACGCCATAAAGGAAGGCAAAAACACCACCCGGCATCTTTTCGAGACCCTGACGTGGTATCTGACCAGCAATGTGCCGCCCGGCGCCCGCCGGCGTTAACCGCTGAGCAATTACGCTCATAAAACTGCTATTCCTACTGAAAGGATATCTAATGTTTAAGGACCACCCCAAAGGACTAAGGACACTGTTTTTCACCGAGATGTGGGAGCGATTCGGTTTCTATACGATGGTGGCCGTATTAACATTGTATATGACGAATACTTTTGGATGGAGTGAGGAGTATGCGTCCATGATCAGTGGTTTTTTTATGGGCGTAGTCTATTTTTGTCCTATTCTGGGGGGCTGGTTAGCAGACAGGTATTTGGGGCAGGTAAAAACCGTAAGGATTGGTGCTGTGGTTATGGGAATCGGTTATGCGTTATTGGCGTTTTCTTCCCTGGACAGGCTGGTACTATTCTTTGTGGCTTTGGCGGTAATCACCATAGGCAGTGGGCTGCTGAAAGCGAATATATCGGTCCTGGTCGGTAATTTATATGAAAAAGGCAGCAAACTAAAAGATGCCGCATTCAATTTATTTTATATGGGTATCAATATAGGGGCATTCTTCGCCCCCATAGCCGCGACAATTTTACACAAGATTTCAGTACAGGAATCAGTCAAGGATGAGTCCGGTAAGATACTCAGCGAAGTCACATCCTTTAACAGCTATAATGTCTCATTTGTTGTAGCGGCGATGGGAATGATCGCGTGTATAATAATCTTTCAGGTGGGCAAAAAAACCTATGAAATGGCTGATGTCATAAAGGGCAAACGCAAAGACACATCCGGCGATGAGCCGCAGGTTGAGGAGATGAGCAAGACTGAAATACGTCAAAGATACATGGCCTTGTCTGTGCTCCTGCTGATAGGCGTATTTTTCTGGACGGTATTCAACCAGAGTTATACGTCATTAGTGTTCTTTGCTGACAACTGTACACGTCAATATGATTGGCTTTGGGCCGAAACGTATTCGTCGATAAATCCCCTTTTTATTGTTGCGGTAACTCCGTTACTATTGTTGTTTTTCAGGAAGCTTGCCAGTAAAGACAAAGAGCCTCCAACTCCTGTAAAGATATTCTGGGGATGTATTGTCGCGGGATTTTGGCCGCTTATTATGGTGGCGGCGAGTTATATGGGTGGAGATGAGAACCAGCAGATCATGTCTCCTCTATGGCTGATTTCCGCTTATTTTGTGATTACTATAGCTGAGATATTTATTAGTCCGATGGGGCTTTCGTTTGTCTCAAAGGTTGCTCCTCCTCGTGTGCGTGGCTTATCGATGGGTTTGTGGTTTGGCGCCACCGGATTAGGCGGGATTTTTTCCGGCCTTATTTGTGCCTGGCTATATAATAGGGTGCAACATCATACGTTTTTTATAATTCTGTCGGGGCTCCTGTTCTTCTGTGCTGTTCTCGTGTTCTTTTTCAGGAAACCGTTGAAGCGATTTTCATAAAAAACCGTTTTTGTCAATTTGTAATAAGGAATAACAGGCATGGCCAAGACCAAGTACCGTACCGCACCGGAACCGATAACGGGTATGCCCAGGGGCATTCCATATATTATCGGCAATGAAGTAGCTGAGCGATTCAGTTTCTATGGAATGCGCGCGATTCTGACGATCTTTATGGTTCGCTATCTGGTGGACAATACCGGCGTATTGAGCGTTATGACCGAAGGCGACGCCAAAAAATACTTCCACTGGTTTTTGGCGGCGGTATATTTTACGCCATTTCTGGGATCGTTGCTGTCGGATATATGGCTGGGCAAGTATCGCACGATCATCAACCTGTCGATACTGTACTGTATAGGCAACTTCTTTCTGGCGTTTAATCACACCCGGTTGGGATTGGCGGTTGGACTGATACTAATAGTGGTTGGATCGGGAGGGATCAAGCCGTGTGTCTCGTCCAACGTGGGTGATCAGTTCGGCAAGACCAACCATCACTTGCTGGCAAAGGTCTTCAGTTGGTTTTACTTCGGCATCAATGTGGGATCCGTCCTTTCGATGGGATTAACTCCATACCTGTTGGAAAAATTTGGGCCGGAACACGGACCGACGGTTGCCTTTGGGGTACCGGGGATACTAATGGTAGCGGCAACTTTTGTCTTCTGGCTGGGCCGTAAAAAATATGTTCACGTGCCGGCCGGCGGTTTGGGATTTGTCAAACAAACCTTCAGCGGTGAGGGCATCAAGGCGGTCGGGAAATTGGCTGTGATATACGTGTTTGTGGCTCCGTTCTGGGCGATATTTGACCAGACAGGTTCATCATGGGTATTACAGGCGGAAAAATTGAACCTGCACTGGCTGGGCTTTGATTGGCTGCCTGCACAGGTCCAGATCATTAATTCGGCGTTGGTACTGATCTTGATTCCAGTTTTCTCATACGGTGTTTATCCGCTGGTTGGCAAGGTGGTACGGGTGACGCCGTTACGCAAGATAACTGTGGGATTTTTCATATCGGCTGTGGCTTTTGCCATCATAGCATGGGTCGAACAGCGACTTGCCGCGGGAGAAATGCCCAGTGTGGGTTGGCAGGCTTTTGCGTATCTGCCCCTGACCATTGGGGAGGTGTTGATTTCGATTACCTGTCTGGAGTTCTCTTATACGCAGGCGCCCAAGAAGATGAAGTCGTTCATCATGGCTATAGAGCTGATGTCCGTAACCGTAGGCAATCTGTTCACCGCTCAGGTCAACAGTTTTATCCAGAATGAGGACGGTACGAGCAAGCTCGAAGGGGCTTCTTATTACTGGTTCTTTGTGAGCGTAATCACAGTGACGGGAGTTTTGTTCGGTATATATGCCAGGTTCTACAAGGAAAAGGTGTACATCCAGGATGAAGCCCCGGCTGATGAGAACCATGCCCCGGCGACGTCCGATGACTGATTGGGTTTTATAGCCAGGTATGGGCAGGGTTTGCACTGTCCCTGCGAATCTTTTGTTACAAATATCCGCTCTCGTCTCGAACGTGTCCGCTAAAGACCTGCCCGGCAATCGTCTGAACCTGGAGGAATTTGCTTTGAACTTCTGTTTTTTCATTGATGCACGCCTGAAAACGTCGCTTTGATACCCCAATCGGTGATCTTTTTGAAAAAAAGCACTTTCGACGCCGGCACGGATTTTCTATTATCTTTTTATCCAGCCGATCCGCTACAATATTCTGTGTGAAGATTTCCAACGAAGAATTTGACCGGTACGTCCGTCAGGCGATCGAGACTGTTGACCCGGAATTCCGGTGCCACTTCGACCAGGTGCCTGTTATCGTTGAGGACCTGCCCGACGACGACTTATCTCGCAAATTGCACTTGGACGATGGCCGGAGCTTATTAGGGCTTTTCCAGGGCGTACCTCTGCACAAAACCAGCCATCCGGCTCCCAGTCAAATCACGTTATATCGCCGCAACATCCTGGCCTACTGCCACAATCACAACCAACTGATTCGGCAGATACGCAAGACAGTCATCCACGAATTGGGCCATTATCTGGGCTTTTCTGAGCGGCAGTTGCGCCGCCATAAATACTGATCTCCCTGCCGGGGGCGGCCGTATCCTGGCTCAAACCGGCAAAAATTGCCGCCCGACCCGAAAATAATTGTATTGCATTGTCTGGCCATAAAGATACAATGCAGTATTAGTGTTACGATGTAGCAGCCTTGATTTGGGCGTATAGGAATTTGTATTTAACTTACGCTTTATCAATAGGTTAGCACAATACCGTTGGTTTAGCGCGAGAAGGTCCGGCGGAAGCTGGCGATTTACAAGGAGTTAAAGGGCATGTTGAAACGAACCGGACATGCCGGCCCCGCAGTCGTATTTTTAAGCATTATTGTTTTGGCCGTCACTGCGGTAATACTGTTGAATCGGCCGTCATCTGCGGACCCGGAGAACACTATCGGCGAAGTTCCCCAAACGCCCTTGGCAGAGGTCGAAGCCATACCGATCCTGCTGAGGCCCGGGGTTGAAGGCTTGGCTCTAATCGACAAAAAAAACTATACTATTTGCATTTACCAGTATCAAACGCATCAGTCCGCCAATGAAAGACTTGTACTGCTGGCGGCACGTAGTTTCCGGTATGATGTACAACTGGAAGATTATAATACGGCCGAGCCTCGACCTGCGGCGATAAAAGAATTGGTCTTACGCGCCAGGCAAAGCGGCCAAAAACCGCAACCCGAACATAACCCGCAGACCACGACCACAGTGGAAATTGATTCCAAAAACGAATAAACTCTGGTATAGAGGAAAATAATAATGGCGAAAATGTTTTACAATATGGAAGAAACCAAGCAAAAACTTGGTCTGGCCAAGGAACAGATCGACCAACTGGTCCGAAGTGGTAAATTACGTGACTTCCATGACGGCGCCAAAATTATGTTTAAGGTGGATGAGGTCGATAACTTCGATCTCAGTGCCCTGACCGACGACGATGAAGAAGCCCAACTGACGCCGCCAAGCCTGGATGGGATCGACGATTCTTTGGGGCTGTCCACAACCGATACCGGCAGTTCTATCGGCCTGACTCCCATGGATACCGGCAGTGTTATAGGTCTGGTCCCCGGCGATTCCGCCGATCAGATCAGCCTGGACGATACTTCTCAGGGGCAGGACAATAATGATGACACCGTCATTACCACTCATGGCACCAAGGCATTTGATGTCTCCTCTTCCGGTAGCGGACCAGCTTTGAATGATCCGTTCGGAGGACAAGCTCAACTTACCAGCGATGACTTGATGGGCGATCAGATATCTCTCGACAGTGGTTCCAGCGGCAGCGGCTTGCTGGACCTCAGCCGCGAAGCCGACGATACCAGTTTGGGCGCCGAGCTGCTCGAGGAAATATACCCCACCGCTGATGAGGGCGCCGTGGAAACCCAGTTGCCAACCCAGTTGGATATTGCCGCTGAGCCTGAACCGGCCGAACCTGTCGAGCCACAGCCGCCGGAGTTTGCCGAGTTTCCCATGGCCGTTCAGTATTACGATCCAACCAGCGGTGTGTTCGGGGCCATGATGATCGTACCGTTTGTAGTGCTCCTTTTGGCTTTCATTGTGGCCGCCGCCGGTCTGGCCGACGTTCAGCCCGCCTTCCTGACGAGCCTGGGAAATGGCATCTGGTACATTATGGGAGGCGCCGCCGGCCTGGCACTGATGATTGTACTGATCGGCAGTTTCATAGTCAGTCAAAACACTCAACCACGTGGCGCTCCGAAGGCCAAAAAAATCAAAACTAAAAAACCTAAACCGGCAAAGGCCGGAGCCAAATAGGGCTATATCAGAAGCTACTAGATGTCAGAACTCAGATTTCTCCGTCATCTGTCCAGATTAAAACGGTCAGTTTGAGTTATAAGTTAACCGAAGGTTTACGTATATTTTTTTATGGTCCGGCTTGAATGGGAACCTCTAATGCGGATTTTGCGAATCCCTTTGGCTGGGATGCTGAATCACATGGGACGCATTGAAGTCGGTTGCGAAAGGAGATAATGATGAAAGCCAGATCCCTGTCCCTCTTGTACACTCTAATCACGGTAGTTGTCCTTCTGATCACCGGGGGCTGCATCCCGAAAGTTCAGTATGACAAGTGCGTCCGTCAGAACGAAACTGTAATGGAACAGCTTAGAACGCTTATGGCGGAAAAGAATAGCCGCCAGCTTGAAGCGGATAAGTGGGAACAAAGTAAACAACTGTACCTCAGTATGCTGGAGGCCGACAAACAAAAGATCGAAGGTCTTCTTGCCACCCTCGAAGAGAAAAATGCCCTTATCGAGAAACTGGCCGGGCAGGTCGGACAGATGGCTCTGCCCATTGAGCTTAGTAATGCCTTGTCGGAATGGGCCAATAAAAGCGGTTCCGATATGATCACTTATGACGAGAAAAAGGGTGTTGTCCGTTTTAAAAGTGATCTGCTCTTTGACAGTGGCAAAGACACCGTCACACCAAACGCCAAAGAACCGCTTATTATGCTCAGCACGATATTGAATTCCGACGCCGCCCAGGCGTTTGACGTACTCATCGTGGGCCACACCGACGATCAGCCTATCAAATACTCCGCCGCCCAGCATCCTACCAATTGGCATTTGTCTGTCCATCGTTCTATCGCGGTGGAAAATATCCTTGCCGGCGCCGTCAAAGAAACACGTATGGCCGTCATGGGCATGAGTGAATTTCGACCCATCGCCCCCAACGAACCGGGCAAAGGAAATGTCCAAAATCGCCGGGTTGAAATCTACATCGTTCCCGCCGGCCAAATCCATCTCGTCAGCCCGATTGAACCCCGCTCGGCGAATAGCACAGTACCAACAATTACGGCGCCTGACGAAAATTAGGGAATCTGAATTAAACCAACCCCCCGTCAACGGGGGGTTTTCTTTGCGCGTAACCATATTTACTCGCCCCTGAAGCCATAATGCATAACAGGCAGATAAGCGACTTATTCGACCAGATGGCCGAGATCATGGAGATACTCGGTGAGGACTCTTTCCGCATCAGCACTTATCGCAAGGTCGCACGGGTCATCGGCGATTGCCCCCAGGACATTGCTTCCCTGGCGGCCGACGGACAACTGCAGACGCTCGCCGGCATCGGTAAATCTTCCGCTGAGAAAATAAATGAGTTTATCCACCACGGCTCAATCGGCGCGCATCAGGAACTGCTCGAAAAAATCCCTCCCGGCCTGCTCGATCTGCTTAAAATTCCCGGGTTCGGTCCTAAGGGTGTCAGTGCCGTCTGGAAAAAGCTCAATGTTACCAACCTGCCCGAATTGCAACAGGCCATCAGCGATCATTCTTTAGAGACGCTGCCCGGATTCGGCGCCAAAAAAGCTCAGGCGCTGGCCCGTGGTATCGAGTTCATCCGATCTTCCCAGAACCGCATCCTGCTGGCCGACGCTCTGGCCATTGCCGATCTTATCGTCGGTCAACTCCATCAGCTTGATTGTCTCGATCGTATCGAACTGGCCGGTTCGCTCCGCCGATGCTGTGAAACCATCGGTGACATTGACCTGCTGGCCCAGGCCGACGGCGATGACAACGCCAAAAAGATAATCCAGACCTTCACTCAGCTTCCCGGCGCACGGGAAGTGCTCGCCACCGGCCAGACCAAGGCCTCCATACGTTTTGCTGAGCCTGACATTTATCCCGATCTGATACAGGTTGACCTGCGAGTCATTTCCTCCGAAAGCATGGGCGCCGCCTGGCAGTATTTTACCGGCAGCAAATACCACAATATCCGCCTGCGCGAGATTGCCGGCAGGAAAAAACTAAAGCTCAACGAATACGGCCTTTTCAAAGGCGACAAACAGATCGCCGGCCAAAGCGAACTCCAGATATACAAAAAACTTGGACTGTCCTATATTCCTCCCACCTTACGGGAAGACCGCGGCGAAATCGAATCGGCCCAAAAAGGTAAACTGCCTGAGATCATCCAACTGCCCGACATCCGTGGCGACCTGCACATGCACTCGCCCGAATCCGACGGCCGAAGCTCTATCGAGCAGCTCATCGGGGCTGCCCGTCTGCTCGGCTACGAATACATCGCCATTGCCGACCATTCGCAAAGTACAGCCATAGCCAATGGCCTTGACGCTGATCGACTGCTCAAACACGCCCAGCGGATAAAAAAACTCAACGAAACCCTCGATGGCTTTACCATTTTGGCTTCTTCAGAGGTGGACATCCTGACGGACGGCGACCTTGATTATCCCGACGAGGTATTAGCCGAGCTGGATTTCGTAACGGCTTCGATTCATTCCGGTATGACCGGCGCCCGGGACAAGCTCACCGATCGCATACTACGGGCCATGGAGAACCCTTACGTCAATTGCATCGCACATCCCACTGGCCGTATGCTCGGTGTCCGCGAGGCTATGGCTTTGGATATCGATGCCATCATTGCCCAGGCCCTGCGGACACATACTGCCCTGGAGATCAACGCCCAGCCTTTGCGCCTCGACCTCAACGACATACATATACGCCAGGCCGTCGATGCTGGCGTCAAACTGATCATCAACACCGACGCTCACGACACCGCCAGCCTGAAACTGATGCGATTCGGCGTCGCCACCGCCCAACGCGGCTGGGCCAAAAAAACCGACATACTCAATTGCCATGGCGTTTCTGTCATCCGCGACTGGGTCAAAGACAAACATACAAAACATAACCCCTGATTTTGGCGTTAAAATCGACGTTCACACCTAAAAACACCCTTTAAATACCGCACAATCCTTTTGACGCTGGCGTCACCTCAGGCCCTTACAAATGAAAATTTATAGATCAGCCGCCCCGCCATCGCGCGTTATAACCGTTATATCCGTTACAATTAACCGTTATAATCGTTACAATCGCTATAATCGGTTCCCATGCTCGATATTAAATAAAACTATCCCCCCCCAAAAGATTTTTTTGTAAAAAGTACTTGACATCACGAGCAGATTCTGCGAAAATGCTTTTATATGGGTTCTGCCCGATTCTTATGGGCGCCTGTGGAAGTACGCTAAAGGTGGAAAAAGAGCAGGTATAAGGAATGGTGAGGAAAATAGACGGCTCCAGCGGGTTTCTACTGTTGGGTGCGAAAAAGGGCTTGAATCTATTGTAAAAAGAGCCGGATATCGTGTAAAGAGAGCCATGATATCTGGTACGGCCGAGGCGGCTTCGGCCATAACAGACGACGTAGTAATAACTTAGACCAGCGAGAGAGAGAGGCGGCCGATACGGAAAGGGCCGTCGCGCTCTGCGCTGGTTTTTTTGTGCGAATAAGGAGAATGTTATTGGCTTGAAGATAATCTTGACTTTGACAGCTTTGAGTGGACCCTTGGCGGAAAGGATGTTGCGATAGACAACTCGATAAAGCTGAAAAAATAAAAAAAAAGTGTGTGTGTGTGCGTGTGTTATGTTATTTGTAGTAACCCTGTGAAAATCTTAATTGCGTTAATTAGGAAGAGGGTTACGGAACTCAACAGTTAATGTTGGAGGAAATGTAATGAAGAAATTAGTTTTGTTGTTAGTACTGGGTCTTGCTGTGTTAGCACAGGCCGGTATTCTTGTGCCCAACGGTGATTTTAAAATGTACAAACCAGGTTCGGCTACTGTCACCGGGAGCTTCCCCGATGGTAATGTCTGGTCGAACGGCGTCGGACCCGATCGTCCCGTGCTCGGAGGACTAGTGAACTTTTCCGACGGCACCACTGGCGCCGTAATCGATATGCCCGGGTGGGTAAAAGAAAGGGGCGGGAATGACCTGTTTGACCCGAGTCATACCGCAGATGGCAGCACTTCCTACAATGCCTTCGGTGGTTGGAGCGGTGGAACAGGGACAACGGCCGTATCGGCTGCCCCTCTGACCCGACCCGCCAGCCCCGGCGGCGACTATGAGCTTTCGGCCTGGATTCTGGCAAGCTATTGCTGCGATGCCTATACGGGTCCTTATGTGCTCGAACTGATGGTGGGCGGAGTAGTAATCACGCCCGATACCGCGGTAACTCCGATTGGCCCTGAGGATTGGGTTAGAGCGAGCAGGACGTATAATACTCTGCCCGCTGGAGATGTGACAGTTCGCGTGGGCACGTATGATGCGGGCGGGGTCTATACCGGCTCACGGCTTCGAGTCGACGATGTATGTTTCACTCCGGAACCTGCTACGATGACACTTTTGGGTCTTGGCGGTTTAGCTCTGCTGAGACGTCGCAAATAATTCGCAAGCTTAGCTCAATTTATAAAAGCTAGCTTCGTTAAGTTGCGCAAAAAAGCTGATGCCGCAAAAGAATCTAATCTTTGCGGCATCGGCTGTTTTTATGCGCCCCACCAGCAGAAATGAGAAGAGGATTTATACTCATAACGATTGAGTTCTCCTGTTTATTTCAGCATGGAAGAAGTAAACACCGAAATTATTCATGCTCCGTATTATACGGCATTGACTTTTCATAGAGTTTCAAGCGTGCGGTTATCTCCTCGGCACGTTTCGTGTATTTCATGGAAGTTGCGAGGTCAATAGCTTTCCGGGCCGTTTCTATCGCCAGGGGGAATTCCCCCGCCGCGGCATAAGCCATCGCCAGGGTATCCAGTGCCTGGGGATTTTTGAAGTTTGTCAACTTGCAAAGTCTCTGGGCAAGCATTATTGCTTCATCGATGTTTCGGAACCGAAGTGAGGGTTTCGTAGCCTCAAGCCAGGCAAGATTATTCAGAATCTCATGTTGGTTAGGATCGATCTCAATAGACCGTCTGCGATAAACAAGACACTGGGCAAATTTCCCCTGGGCAAAAAACATATTGGCCAAACTATTGCATATCTTAACATCATTCGGAGATAGCTGAAGTATTTTGAGAAAAGTATTCTCGGCACGATCGAAATGACCCTCTTTTTCGTAAGCTAACGCAAGGTTGGTGAGAGCTCCGACATTGTCCGGATCGATCTTTACCGCAATCGATGCATATTCTATGACCTGTTTGTATTCTCCTGCTTTATACAACGCCCCCGAGAGATTCCAAAAAGCTATTGAATCATTCGGCATCAATTCGACCAGCTTCCTGTAATTCAGCACGGCCTTATCATAGTCGCCTTGCCGCATCCCGATGTTGCCCAATTGTAAATATATCTCATGGAATCCAGGGCGCTGAGGAATAAGATTTTGGAGGATTTTTTCCGCTTCTTCAAACTCTTTGTTTTCAATCAGTGTCCAGAATTTTTGAAATTGTACAAAAATGTGTATAAGATCCTTTGGGTCATCTTTTGATTTATCAAAGGCAATCTCTCCCTCTGCTTTCCCGGCAACATAGCCAAGGGATTCCAGCCGCCTTATCGATTCGGCGTCCAGTTTGTGGTGGCTGTCAGGGTCTTTGCGAACAGATTGCTCCATGGTCTCTCGCAGTCTATTCTCGAGAATTCGACCGCGATGAGCTTCTTTTTCGATCAGGTTGTGCTCTTCACCGGGATCGGTGGTAACATCATAGAGTTCAGGACGCTTGCTCCGGATATATTTCCATTTGCCTGTGGATACGCTCATAAGTGAGTTTGCACCAAAGCGAATCGGTGTCAGACTTTCAGAATAGATATATCTTTCGTATGTCTTGTCCATTTTCCCATGCAGCATCGCGGTTATATCTTTGCCCTGAACATGCCCGCCGATGTCGATATCCAGTATCGAACAGACCGTTGGAGCGATATCCACAAGGCCAACCGGTTGCGTAACGATCGATCCTTTTTTCTGACCGGGCAGCTTTACGATCAGGGGTACTTTAATGGCAGACTCATAGATAAAGTAGGTGTGTTCCTCTTCACCATGCTCCCCAAGCATTTCGCCATGGTCACCTGTAATGATCAACAGCGTTGAATCATACATTTTAATATCTTTTAGTTTTTGGATAAACTGACCGATACAATGGTCGGTAAACGCGACCTCGCCGGCGTAAAGATTATCGGCGAACTTCGATGCAAAAGGCTCAGGTGGCGTATAATCTGCATGCGGGTCATAATAGTGCAGCATCAGGAAGGATCTGTTAGCTTTGTTATTGTTATTTTCGAGCCAGTTGAGTGCTATTTGTGTAGTTTCATCGCCTTTCCGTTCATTACCATACTTATTATTGCTAGCCTCTTTAAAAGTGTCATAATAAGTGTCAAACCCCTGGCTGAGGCCGAACTTTTTATCCAGAACAAAGGAACTGACTATCGC
>Ga0315290_10000227_pt1 | contig 34615 bp, 24 predicted proteins | sample YL17G12_0_MG_FD_203627 | JGI IMG/M metagenome (GOLD analysis project Ga0315290, IMG submission 203627) | Sediment microbial communities from Yellowstone Lake, YNP, Wyoming, USA - YL17G12_0 | ecosystem: Environmental > Aquatic > Freshwater > Lake > Sediment | place: USA: Wyoming | collected... | reverse complement strand
CCCCGGATTGCTGGGGCACCGCTGCGCTATGCCCCAGCCACCCTTCCGGATACTCCTCCTGGAATGACGCGACCTCATTCCGGTCAGAAGCGGACCCTCAGCCCGGCGAAGCCCCCGTGGACGATGACGTGCCCGTTGTGATCGATCGCGGCAAGCTCCGGCAGGTCGGCCAGCGAGGGGGCAAGCTGCTGGTCGGCCAGGCCGATCCCCGTGGCCGCCAGGAACCGGTAGCCGAGGAACGCCGTCCAGCAAGGATGGAACTCCCACGCCAGCTCCACGTCGATCTGGCCGAGGAACGAGAAGACGTCGTCGCTCGACTCGACCGGGAAGCTGCCCGCGAAGCCGCTCGCCGCCGACGGGCTGGCCGGCAGCCCGTCGCCGCGGTAGACCTGCAGCCGATGGGTAATGTGGTTGTTGCACAGCGCCATCTTCGGGGCGGCCGACAGGTGGAGGTTGTACCCCAGGTACCAGCAGGCGTCCAGTCCGAGCTGGAAGCCGGCGAGGTTGTTCGTGATCCGGTCGCGGAGGTAGGCCTCGTCCAGGCCCGAGCCGCCCCAGCCGTCGCCGCCGTCGACCAGCGAGGCGAGCGAGAGGTCCTCGTGGAACCTGAAGTAGCGGGCCCCCATCGACCAGTTGACCTCGAGGAGTCCCTCGCCCGGGCCGAGCCGGCTGCGCAGCAGGCTGACCTCGACGCTGTCCACTTCGTCGTGGCGCCGCAGGCGATGCTCCAGCGCGTTGTTGAAGAGCGTGCCGGCCGCTGCACCGCCGAACTCGAGGTCGGCGATTCCCAGGAGCGTGTCGAGGCTCCCCGGGTCCGGGGCCAGGCGCCCATCGGCGCCCGTCCATCCGTTGATCGACCAGTACGCGGCCTCGACCGCCCAACGGCCGCCGCAGAATCGGCGGCCCAGCCGAATCTCGTAGCCCCCCTGCCAGTCGGCGTCGGCGTCCTGGGTGTGCATCAGGCGGCTGCCCGCGACGCCGGACTCGGCGGTGGTCCACACGCGGTTCCCCCGATCCCGGGTCATGACCAGGCCCGCTGCCGAGAAGTACCACAACGGCTCGAAGCACGGATCCCCTTCCCCGGCGCAGATCGGGCCGCCGCAGTCCGCCTGGCGGAATCCCAGGTGCCTGGGGTTGGGGGCCCCCGAGCCGCCCGCTTCGTCCAGCATCTGGTTCATCATGTTCGCGTCCGGGGACGGCGACACCGGAGGAGTTGCCTTGGGAGAAGGGGCGGGCGTGGGGGACGCCACAAGGGCATAGCCCGCAGTGAGGGCACCAGGGGCTCCCCGGTCGAGCGGAACCTGGCCCGCGTCGCCCGTCGGCGCCCGAGCGCCCGGCGGCGCCGTCAGGGGAGGCAACGGCATGGGCATTGCCCAGGCAGCCCCGGGTGCCTGGGAGAGCTGGGCTTCGGCGGGTCCCGCAAACGCCGCCGAGCCGGCGGCACACAGAAGGAAAACGACCGCGCGTGGACAACTCATCTTTCGGACTCCGTTCCAGAAAGGGTGCGCATTCCAGTGAATCCATCGTCTTGGCGCCAGGAGCGGATTGGCCAATCCGCGGCCAGCCGGTCCTTTCGCCAAAGCGGCGCCCGGCCAACCGGCGCGTTCCGTGCGAACCGAAAAAGAAACTATCTGGGCAAAGGCCGATCATTCGTCAAAACCGTCAGATCCCGCCGGGCACGGGTCGGTCAGGGAGGGGCTTGCCCCGCATTTTCCACCGGCTGGGGTGGGAGGGCACCGCGTGTTGCTGTAGGACGGATTGGCAGTCCGTCCCTTATGAGGACGGATTGACAATCCGTCCTACGGCGGTGAGAGAGTCGGGCTACCGGCGGCGACGCGGCCCTCGGCCGGCCTTCCCCCGCACGAACAGACCCAGCAGGCCGGTCAGCACCAGCATCCCGATCGGAATGGCAGCGACCAGCAGGACGTAGGAGACGCGGGGGAGCGGCCCACCCAGCGAGTCGGCATGGAGCATCCCGCTCACCGCGCCCAGGACCACGCTGGCCAGCAAGGCGACGGGGAACCAGACCCACATGCCGAACTGGTATCGACGCCGGCCGGTGGCCGGGCGATTGCCGGAGGGCTCCCCGCCGGTCAACCGAGCTTCCGGATCCGCTCGACGACCTCGGCCTGGGTCCATGAGCGATCCTCCACGGGAAGAATCATGTAGGCGGCGCGATCGCCACAGCAATCGAGGATGACTTGCGTCCGGTTGGGGGTGGAAAAACCCTCCGGGCAGGGCTCGTGTCCGGTGATCAGGACGGAGGCGTCGACCAGCCGGGCAAAGGCATCGGCGTTCTCCTGGCGGTAGTCCCGGCCCCACACCAGATCGAAGATCGCCGATCGCTCGAGATACTCCACGGGCTCGACGCGGCGGCTGAGAATCGTCCGGTCGAAGGGCCGCAAGTCGCATCGCTCCGGGAGACTGTGGCTGACGAACACCCCGCCCGGCAAACGAACCGCCAGCGGGCAGCTCTTCAAAAACGCGAACATCACCTCGCGAATCCGCTGCGCCGCCACCCCGTACATCTCCTGCATGCCCAGCCGAAACGCCAGGTTGAGCATCTGCCGGTTCTTCTGGATGGGGTAGTCGGAGATCTCCGCCAGCTCATGATTCCCCAAGATGAAATGCACGCGGTCGGCATACTCGACCTTCAGCCGAGCCACGTCCTCCAACATGGTGTGGGACATGCAGCCGCCGTTGGTCGGGTACGTGGGTCCTCCGTGACATACCTCCTGGAGCACCACGTGCCGCTTCGGATGCCGGTCCAGCCCCAGGATGCGGCGGATCAGCGTGAAATTGCGGCGATGGCCGTGCAGGTCGCCGGTGACCATGACCTCCTCCGCCAACGGAGGGTCCAGCGCAATGACGTTCCCTGTCCGCCCCGGCGTGGCCCAGTTGGCCTCCGTGGCGTTCTCGAATGTCTCAACGACCTGCTCGATGTACTCGATCGACGCAACCATCGTCCCGTTTCCGCCAGGTCCAAAGTAGCATTTGTCCGGCGCGTCGTCCAGTAAAGTAACTCGGCCGGGTGCCATCCGTCCCGTAGCGACCAGTCCAGTTCTGTCGATTTTCTGGACTCTAGCAGTCCTGAGACCGATCTGAATCTATGGAGTTCCCGACATACTCATCGAACGGCCAAGGATGGGGGGCGCCATGAAACGCGCGCTATTGACCGCTTTTTCGGCACTTCTGGTTGCTGCGCTGGCTGGATGTGCCCACCAACGGGTGGAATCGAATGGATTCGGCGGCCCCGTGGCACTCCATGGTGCCCACCATGATGGGGGAGCCTGTGAAGACGCTGTCCCATGCGGGCGCTACGGCCTGCTGAACCGTGGGCAGGGCGCCTGCCCCCGGTGTGGGGGGTCGCATCACTCCGCAAAGCCGTCTGATCCAGCAGGGCCACCCTCCGCCCAGATTACCTATCCGTACTACACGCTGCGTGGCCCAAGGGACTTCTTCTACCGGGGTCCTTCGAACATCGGCCCGTGAGCCATCCAGATCGGGTGGCATTTCCCCGGCCGCATCCTCTCTCAACCGTCGTGACGTCCCGGATCGCCCCTTGGCTGCGGGCCCATCGGCGGTAAGATTTCTCCGACGGCGGTAACCACCGTTTACAGAGTGGTGTCGGAAGAAAGCGGTCATGGGGAGATCAGCAAGATGAGTAGGAAGGTTTTCGGGCTGACGGTGCGTACGTGGCTAGGGGGCGTGGCGCTTCTGGCGTTGGCCGGCGTGTTGGCGGCCAGATCGATCGCCAAGGACCCGGCGGTGGTCGCCAGCAGTCAAAGTACCGCGGGGGTGACGTCCCAGGAGGCCAAGGACTGTGCGAAGGGCCTGTCGAAGGCGTTTAGGGACGCGGCCGAGAAGGTCCTGCCGTCGGTGGTAACGATCCAGGTCAAGCTGGCCGCGGAGGGGGCGAGCGCCCCGGAGCGATCGCCGGGAGGGGACGAGGAGGAGTCGGACCCGTTCAACGAGCTTTTCCGGCGCAATCCGGAGCTTCGGCGGTTCTTCGGCGAGATGCCGCCCATGCCCCGGGGGCGGAGGTCGGTGCCTCGGATGCCTCCGCCGATCGCGGGATTCGGCTCGGGGGTGGTGATCGACCCGTCGGGGATTATTCTGACCGCCAATCACGTGGTGGAGGGGGGGAGCCAGATCGTCGTTCGGCTCTCCGACCGGAGCGAGTTCAAGGCGACGGAGGTGAAGACCGACCCGAGAACCGACTTGGCCGTGGTTCGCATCCAAGGGGCGGAGAAGCTCCAGGCCGCCAAGCTGGGAAACAGCGATGCGCTGGGGGTGGGCGACTGGGTGCTCGCCTTGGGCGGTCCGTTCGGCCTGGAGGGGACGGTCACGGCGGGGATCATCAGCGCGAAGGGGCGCATGGTGGGCATCACGGGGCGGGAGGACTTCTTGCAGACCGACGCGGCGATCAACCCGGGCAACAGCGGCGGCCCGCTGGTGAATCTCGACGGCGAGGTCGTCGGCATCAACACGGCCATCTCCACGGGGAACGGCGGGAACATGGGCGTCGGCTTTTCCGTCCCGGTCAACATGGCCAAATGGGTCGCCGACCGGCTGGTCAAGACTGGCAAGGTGGAGCGTGCCTTCCTGGGCGTGGAGATCGAGCCGGTCTCGACGGACTTGGCCAAGCGGTTCGAGGCCCGAGCGGGTCAAGGGGCGGTGATCCGGCAGGTCTTCGACGGCACCCCGGCGGCCAAGGCGGGCCTGCAACCCGGCGACGTGGTCGTCCGCCTCGGCGACGCGCCCATCACGTCGCCCCGGGAGCTGACCACGCTCGTCGAGCGGTCTCCGGTCGGCCGGAAGGTCCCCATCGAGGTGCTTCGCGACGGGAAGCGGCTGCCATTGGAGGTGGCGCTCTTGGAGCTGCCGAAGGATTTTGGGCTGGTGTCGCGGGGCGGGCGCTCGCGGGGCGGCCCGGCCGAAGGCTCCCGCTTCGACAAGCTCGGCATCGACGTGGCCCCGCTGACCAAGGAGGTTGGCGAGCAACTGGGAGTCAAGGTCGGCGAAGGGGTGGTGATTACGCGCGTCGAGCCGCGCAGCCCGGCGGACATGGTCCGGCTCAGCCCGGGCATGGTCATCGTCGGGGCCAACCGCAATCCGGTCCGCTCGGTCGACGACCTCAAGAAAGCCGTGGAGAGCCAGCCTTTGGACAAGGGGGTGCTCCTGTTGGTCCGCAGCGCGGAAGGCTCGCAGTTCGTGGTCATCCGCGTGGCGAAGTAGCAGGAGCCGAGGGGCCTCGGAGTCCCTTCCCTGGTCCCATCGAGTGGGGCACGTCCACGAACGCAGCAGCCCGCCGGCAGCAATGCTGGTGGGCTGTTCTCTTTCTTGGGGGTTACCGGCCCACTCTGATTGGGGCACGCATAAAAGTGGTCGTGAAGCAGCGCGAGACTCATGAGAATAAACAGCTAATCTGCGAACAAAATTACAACATCGTTGACAGCGATTGCCGGATCGGTACAATAAGATTCAACTCTTGGTAATCTTCGGGGAATCGCATCGCGTCGAGTCCAAAGGAGCGGAACTCCGGATAGTATGGCGCGCAATTGCCAGCGTTGGTGTGGACAATAGCCACCCCTGTCATGGGGGGATTGCTATGGGGCAGTTGGCATCCGCAGGTTTCTTGAGAGGGAGGTGTGCGATGGGCGGAATGAAGCTTTGTAGGGTGGCGTGGAGCGCGGGCGCAGCAATCGCGCTATGGATGATCGTCAATGGCTCAGCCTGGGCGGGAGTGTGGTCGCCGATGCCGCAGTCGCCGCAGATGGTGGGCATCTACAATGGGAAGTCCCAGAAGGTCTCCGGCGAGACGCTGATGATCGTGGAGGGGCAGACGCTGGAGCTCTATGGGAAATCGAAGGACCTGGACACTCTGACCGACGGCACGACCACGACGACCCAGGACGATGAGGCCAACGTCATCTGGAGCGCCAACGGTGGCGGAGCTGTGGATGACCCGCCGCGCAGAGTCAGTGACGGCAAAATGACCATAACCCCTCCCCCTGTTCCGCCGGGAGCGCCTTACTTCACGTTCACCGTCACCGCTCAGGCGGACGACTACCGGACGGAGGACGACCCTCCCGGTAGTCTGCCTCCTCCGCACACCGGCAACCGCAACGACGCCTACGGGAATAGTCACACGGTGACGATCAAGGTGCTCAAGGTGTGCCCGAGCAATGTTTCCATTTCCAGCACGTGCACCGACCCGCCCGACTGGACGGCGTATTGGAACGCGAACTATGGCGTTCGCGCGTACGGTTTCCTCGCGACTCGGATGGCGGTCAGCGGCGGCTCGCCGCCGAACCCGCCGAACAACTGGAATGGGCTGGTGATCAAGGAAGCGGTGGTAGTCCATCCGACCGACCCCGGGACCGCCCTGGACGGCGACTTCGAGATCGGCGTCACGCGAGCGGGGTTTTGCAAGGGGTCGGGTCAGTTCATCGTCGGCTTGGCGCCGGGGACGACTTCCGTCGGGACGTGCACCTTTCCCGCAGCCGAGAACTCCTTCTGGGACTTCCACGGTACTGGGCCCAAGGAGTACACCCTGATAAAGGAAGGCGTGCCGACAAGGACCGTCAATTGCAGGCAGGTCTACAAGTGCAAGGACACGAACCTAACGCCCTCGTTCAAGATCACGAGGTCGATTAGCAACGTCTACGTTGGGGACATCAGAAAGAACCAGGTACCCACCACGAAGACGGCTGAGTAGCCTCGGGAGGGCGAGCGGCGCACTGACCGAGGATCCAGTGGAACAACGAGGACGCCACGCCATGTCCGCACCCGCAGTCTTGCGGCTTCCCTTGGTCGTCGCAGGGCGGATGGTGCTGGCCGCCGGAATTATGCTCTGCGCCGGCGTCGTCCTGTTGGCGGGGGCCGAACCCTCGAAGCCGGGGGTCGAGGACAGGTTCGCGGTCCAGTTGGAGTACCTTCGGTGGCAGCCGCGTGACGAGATAGGAAGAGACGCGTTGGTCGCGGCCTACGAGCGGTTCATCGCTCAGTTCGAGAAGGACCCCCGGGTGGCGGAGGCGATGATGGACGTCGCCCACCTGATGAAGGGAGAATTTCCACGCCAGGGACTCAAGCCCGATCATGAAGCGGCGTTCGTTTGGTGCCGCAAGGCGGCGGCAAGGGCCGTCCCAGGGACACCGTTCTGGAGGAAGGCCAACTTCTCTCTGGCCGGCTGGATGAGTCTCAAGGACACGGCCGAGGCGAGACGGATTCTCCAGACGATCGTGGAGGACGCCCACGGCCACTCGCTGACGCTGGCGCGGGTGGAACGCGATTTGCAGGTGGTTTGCCTCCGCGAGCACGACCTGGCCGCGGCGGAGGTGCATTGCCGCCGGGTCCTCGAGTGGTACAACGATCCAGCCCGCGTCCCGAAGGAGGACATGGAGAAGTACGATCTCGATGGCGTGATGGCGGAGGCGGGCAGCATCATGATCGGCGCTTATCTTACCGCCCCATGGCCGAAGGCGGAGCGCAAGCGACGGATCGAGGCACTCGCCCGAAGCGACTTCACGGACTTCGAGTTGAAGATGGAGGTCGATAGGGCGCTGGAGGATCTCAAGACGAGGCACGAAGTGCCCGAGACGGTCGTCTTCGACAAAGTCGCGGATTCCCGCGCCGGGTGGCGGTGGGCTCTTAGCATCGCCGGCTTGGTCCTCCTCGTGGTCATGGGTTACTTCGTGTATCGTCGTCCATGGCGCAGGGTCGCATGAAAGGCATTACGGGAACGGGCGGGGTTCTGCGGGCCGTGGCGGCGGTGGTCCTGCTGGCACTCTGCGGCTGCCACGGAGATGGGCAGGCGCCGGTCGAAACGGCCGCCGAGGAGAGTCCACCCTCGGGCCCGGCCTCGCAGCCGGAGCCCGTGACCCAGCCGGCACCGCCCCCCGTCAAGCCGATCCTCGCGATTGAGCCCCAGGACGCGTACCAGCGGGTCTATGAGGAGACCACGTCGCTTAAGTTCGATTTCTCGGTGAGGAACACCGCAAACAAAACCGTCCGGATCGTCAAGGTCCTGCCCTCCTGCGCTTGCACCGTGGTGGAGATGGGGGAGGCCACCTTAGGGCCGGGACAGAAGACCTCTTTCACCGCGGTCTACGACGCGGCCTCGATTCTGGGGGAGCTGCCCCGGCGCAAGATCCTCCTTCAGACCGACTCCCCGGAATGCCCGGCGGTCGAGTGCTCGGTGGGCGGGTTTCGCCAACAGCGGTTCGTGGTGCAGCCGGCCAGCGTCGATTTCGGGGCCATGCGATCCGGCGCCACGCCCTCCGCTGACGTGACCATCGAGGCCCATGGGGACGACATGCGCCTGACGCCCGAGAGGGCCATCGTCAACAACCCCTGGGTGGCGGCGGAGGCCCTGGGCCAGGAGCCGCTCCCCGGCGGCGGCAGGAAGTGGAGGGTCCGCGTGAGTCTCTCCCCGAAAGCACCCATCGGGAAGATCGACGGCCAACTGTTCATCCCGCGCGTGGAAGACGATCGTATCGGCCCGGTGATTTACGTGCGGGGCGAGGTGTTGGGCCCGGTCCGCATTGTCCCCTCGACGGCCTTCGTGGGAATCCTCGCCAAGGGGACCATTGGCCGGCAGACCGTTCGGGTGGAGCCGGTCGAGATCCCGGGGGAGGCCCCGGGGCCGCGGTCCGTCAAAATTCTCGGGTTTGGCGACTGCCCCAAGGGCGTCCGACTAGGTACAATCGAGGCGGATCCGGCAGGGGTCCGCGTCGAGGTCGCCGCCTCCGACCTGGGCCCAGGCAAGTTCAATCACCGCGTGGTGATCCTCTGCCAGGCATCGGGCGACCCGTGCGAGGTCGCGCTGAAGGTGTCGGGCATGGTGGAACCGTAGGCTCGGGTCAATCGAGTGGGAGGGCGGCCGTGCAACCTCGTGAGCCGAAGGCCCCACCGCCGTGGCGGACGGCGGCCGTGCTCTTGAGTCTTCAGGCCCTCCTGTTGGCGTGGGGGGCCTTGCGCCACAGCCCGGGCTGGGACGAGCCGGGCCACCTGGTGGCGGGCCTGAGCCACTGGCGGTACGGAAGGTTCGAGTTGTATCGGGTCAATCCGCCCCTGGTGCGGCTGGCGGCCGCCGTGCCCGTGGCCATCGCCGGATACGAGATGCCGGAGGACGGGTTCTTCTACTACCCGCAGGGCCGGGCCGAGCACTCGGTCGGCGAGACCTTCCTGAGGAGCAACGGCGCACGATCGTTCTTCCTGTTCACCCTGGCTCGCTGGGGCTGTATCCCGCTGGTGCTCCTTGGAGGATACTTCGTGTTTCGCTGGGCCTACGACCTTTACGGCGCCGCGGCGTCGCTGGTCGCGCTGGCCCTGTGGTGCTTTTGCCCGAACGTCCTCGGCAACGGACAGCTTCTCACCCCCGACGCGGGCGCGACCGCGCTGGGCGTGGTGGCGGCCTACCTGTTCTGGCGATGGCTCAACGCGTCAGGCTGGCGATCGGCGTATTCCGCCGGGCTGGCCTTGGGACTGGCCGAGCTGACCAAGACCACCTGGTTGGTCCTGTTCCTTCTCTGGCCCCTACTCTGGCTCCTGCGACGCCTTGCCGCGCGAAAACTCCCGGCCACACGCCCTTGGATCGGCGAGGCCGGTCAACTGGGAGTCATCCTCTTGCTGGGGGTCTTCGTGCTGAATCTGGGCTACGGGCTTGAAGGGTCCGGGACGAAGCTCGGCAAGTTCTCGTTCACGAGCGAAGCGCTGGGCGGACCAAAATCGGCAAGGGAAGGCGCCGACACCGGGAACCGCTTCGCCGCCACGTGGCTGGGGAGGCTTCCGGTCCCGTTGCCCAAGAACTACGTCCTCGGAATCGACATCCAACGAGCGGACTTCGAGAACAAGATGTGGTCGTACCTCCTCGGCCAGTGGCAGTTGGGCGGCTGGTGGTACTACTACCTGTACGGGCTGGCCATCAAGGTCCCTCTGGGAGCGTGGGGCCTGATGGTCCTGGCCTTGCTCGCGGCCGTGGTGCGCCGGGGGTACGCCGCCTCCTGGATGGACGAGGTCATGCTGCTTGCTCCCCTGGCAGCTGTCTTGGCCCTGGTCAGCTCCCAGACCGGCTTCAATCACCACCTCCGCTACGTGCTTCCCGTCCTTCCGTTTGCCTACATCGTGGCGAGCAAGACGGCCAAGGCGTTCCCGCTCGGACACCGCGGGACCGCGCTGCTTGCGGCCGCGCTCTTGCTCTGGTCGGTTGCCAGCAGCCTCTGGATCTATCCGCACAGCCTTTCCTACTACAACGAGGCGGCGGGCGGCCCGGCCGCCGGACACTACCACCTCGGCAACAGCAACATGGATTGGGGGCAGGACCTCCTGTTCTTGAAGCGGTGGCTCGACCGCCATCCCGAGGTCAGCCCCCTGCGCCTGGCCTACGATCTGCCGCTGGTGGACCCGGCGCTCGTCGGGATCGAGCACGCCGGCAGCCCGCCCACGCAAGGGCCCGAACCCGGCTGGTACGTGGTCAGCGTCAACTTGATCCACCGACTCGGCGGGGAGTACGAGTACTTCCTTGAATTCGAGCCGGTGGACCGGGTGGGATACTCGATGCACGTCTACCACATCACGCCCGAAGAGGCCGCGCGCAGCGGCGGCTACCAGGTGAAGTGAGCGAAGGCCTTGTTGGCCTCGGCCATGCGGTGGACGTTCTCGCGGCGCGTGACGGCCGCGCCTTCGCGGTTGTAGGCGGCCATCAGCTCCGAGGCAAGCTTCTCGCTCATCGGGCGGCCCTTCTTCTCCCGGCAGGCCTGGAGGAGCCAGCGGATCGCCAGCGATTGCTGGCGCTTGCGGTTGACCTGCATCGGCACCTGGTAGCTCGCCCCACCCACTCGCTTCGAGCGGACCTCGATGTTCGGCTTCACGTTGTCCATGGCCTGGGTGAAGACTTCCAGCGGGTCCGCCTCGGGCATCTTCTTGCTGATGATCTCCAGCGCCCTGTAGAACACGCTCTGCGCAACGCTCTTCTTGCCGTCCCACATCATCGAGTTGATGAACTTGCTGGCCAAGACGCTCCCGAAGCGGGGATCCGGCTTCAAGGTCTCTTCGCTGGCGGTGATCCGACCCATGGACGTTTTCCCGATTTCTGTCTGGGGTGAAGGCGAAGGGCCGTCGGCTTTCAGCTATTTCTTCTTGGCCCCGTAACGGCTCCGCGACTGCTTGCGGTTCTCCACGCCCAGGGCATCCAGGGCGCCGCGGACCACCTGGTAGCGAACGCCGGGCAGATCGCGGATACGCCCGCCGCGAACCAGCACGATCGAGTGCTCCTGAAGGCCGTGCCCCTCGCCGGGGATGTAGACCGTGACCTCCTTGCCGTTGCTCAAGCGCACGCGCGTGATCTTGCGCAAGGCCGAATTGGGCTTCTTCGGGGTCATGGTGCGGACCTGGAGGCAGACTCCCCTCTTTTGGGGGCACTGGTCCAGGACGGGGGCCTTGCTGAACTTGCGCGGAGGCCGCCGCTTCTTGCGAACGAGTTGATTCATCGTGGGCATAGATCGTCTCGGAACACGACTTAGCAGACGCACACCGTCCGGCTTGCCAACCGGTTGGCAAACCTTTCATCGTACCGCACCGGCACACCACGTCAAGGGGTGCGATACCACAAATTGTCCAGCCAGTCCCCGTTCTGTATCGGGAAACGAGCCCTGGGCCTTGACCTAAGGGCCTTGTTCGGGCTCGGGGGTGATCGTGGGGCCAAACAGCCTGTCGAGCTCGGCCGACATCCGGGCCGTCTGATCGGCACCGGGGGTCTCGGCCGGCGCGGCATCGGGCAATGGGGCGGCCGGCTCCTCTCCAACAAGCCCCTCCAACAGAGGGAAAATCGGCCGCGGGGCGGGCTCTTTCCTCAACGCCAACTCGGCAATGGCCTGCGGGCGGAGCCGGACCTGAGAGTCCTGGTACGTGCGGAAGCCGGTGCCGGCGGGGATCAGGTGCCCAAGGATCACGTTCTCCTTCAGGCCCACCAGATTATCCACCTTGCCGGCCAGGGCTGCCTCGGTGAGCACTTTGGTGGTCTCCTGGAAGCTGGCCGCCGAGATGAAGCTCGAGCTCTGCACCGCGGCCTTGGTGATGCCCAGCAGTTGGGTGCTGGCGGTGGCCGGGGCGGGCTTGGCGGGCTTGGCCGGCCGGCCTCCGACCGCTTCGACCTGGGCGTTCTGCTGATCGAAGATCTCCCGGCGGACAATGTGCCCCTCGCCGAACTCCGTGTCGCCACGATCGGCAATCTTCGCCGACTCGGAGAGCTGGTCGTTGGACTTACGGAATTCGAACTTGTCCATGACGCTCCCCTCCAACAGGCCCGTGTCGCCACCCGATTCGACCCGAACCTTCCGGAGCATCTGCGCCACGATGATCTCGATGTGCTTGTCGTTGATCTCCACGCGCTGGCTGCGGTAGACGTTCTGGATCTCGCGGACGAGGTACTGCTGGACGGCTTCTTCGCCGGAGATGCGGAGGATGTCGTGGGGCACCAGCGGGCCGTCGACCAGGGCCTCGCCCGCCCGGACGTAGTCGCCGGCGTGCACGCGGAGGTGCTTGCCGTGGGAGACGAGGTGCTCGCGCTCGATGCCGGTCTCGCTGCGCACGATGATCGTCCGCTTGCCGCGGCGCTTCTCGCCCAGGAGTTCCACGTTGCCGTCGATCTCGGCCATCACGGCGGGGTCCTTGGGCTTTCGGGCCTCGAAGATTTCCGTGACCCGGGGCAGGCCCCCGGTGATGTCCTGGGTGCCCGACACCTCGCGGGGCGTCTTGGCCAGCACCGTGCCGGCGGAGATTTGGGTCCCCTCTTCAGCCTCGATGTGGGCTTTTTCCGGGAGGTAGTAGAAGTCGAGGATCTTGCCGCTGGCGTCCTCGAGCACGATTTGCGGGTGGAGATCGCCCTTGTGCTCGATGATCAGCCGGCGCACGGTTCCCGCGGCGTCCTTCTCCAGGCGCACCGTTTCCCCCTCCATGACGTCTTCGTAGCGGACCTTTCCGCCGACCTCGGCGAGGATGGGGATGCTGTGCGGGTCCCACTGGCACAACAGGGCGCCGAGCTGGATTTCCTGGTTTTCCTGGACCATCAGGTGGGCCCCGGCGGGGACTTCGTACTTCTCCAGCTCGCGCCCCTTGGGGTCCAACAGCAGGATTTCGCCGTTGCGGGTCAGCACGACGTCCTGGCCGGCCTCGTTGCGCACGACCTTCAGCCGCGTGAACTTGACCACCCCGGCCCGCTTGGCCTTGATGTCGTTCTCCTCCACGGCACGGGCCGCGATGCCGCCGATGTGGAACGTCCGCATCGTCAACTGCGTGCCCGGCTCCCCGATGCTCTGGGCGGCAATAATCCCCACGGCCATCCCCTCCTCGACCAACGCCCCGGTCGACAGGTCCATGCCGTAGCACAGGGCGCACACGCCGAGCAAGGCGTCACAGGTCATCGGGCTGCGGACCTGGATCCTCTCCAGCCCCAGCTCTTCGATCTTCCGCGCGATGTCCATCGTAATCAGCTCGTTCTCGCGGACGATGTTTTCGTCGGTGATGGGGTTGACGATGTTCGCCCGGCTCACGCGCCCGCGGACCGAATCGGCCAGGCTCACCTCGACCTTCTCGCCGCGGTAGATGACCCCCTTGGTGATTCCCTGGATCGTGCCGCAATCGTGCAGCGTGATGACGACGTTCTGGGCGACGTCGGCGAGCTTGCGGGTCAGGTAGCCGGAGTCGGCGGTCTTCAGGGCCGTGTCGGCCAGACCCTTGCGGGCACCGTGGGTCGAGCTGAAGTACTCCAGCACGCTCAGGCCCTCGCGGAAGTTCGCCTTGATGGGCGTCTCGATGATCTTGCCCGAGGGCTTCGCCATCAGCCCGCGCATCCCGGAAAGCTGGCGGATCTGCTCCACGCCGCCGCGGGCCCCGGAGTGCGCCATGAGGAAGATGGGATTGACGTAGCCGGGGAACCGCTGGTCGTTCTCCAGCTCGCGCATCATTTCGGAGGTGATCTGCTCGCGGGCGTGGGTCCAGGCGTCGAGCACCTGGTTGTAGCGCTCGCCCTCGGTGATGATCCCCCGCTGGTAGAGCTTCATGATCCTAAGCACGTTCTTTTCCGCGTTGGCGATGATCTTGGGCTTGCTGGGCGGGGTGATCAGGTCGTCGGTGGCGAAGGACAGGCCGCTGCGGGTCGCCATGCGGAACCCCATGCGGTTCATCTCGTCCAAGAGATCGATGGTCGCCCTGCGCCCCAGGGCTTCGTAGCAGTCGGAGATGACCGTGGCCAGCGCGGCGGAGCGCATGGGCTCGTTGTAGTAGAACATCCCTTCGGGGAGCATCGAATTGAACATCACGCGGCCCACGGTGGTCTCGACGATCGAGCCGGCGGCGATGTCGGGCCGGTTCTTGACGCGGCGGCCGGGCGGGAGCTTGACCCGGATCATCGAGTGGCTTTCGACCACGCCAAGCGAGTAGGCCAGCTCCACCTCCGCCATCGAGGCGAACGTCATGTTCTCGCCACGGCGGTTCGGCAGCGCCATGGTGATGTAGAACGAGCCCATCACCACGTCCTGCGACGGGCTGATGATCGGCGAGCCGTTGGCCGGGCTGAAGATGTTGTTGGTGGCCATCAGCAGCGTGTGGGCCTCGACCTGGGCCTCGATCGACAGGGGCAGGTGCACCGCCATCTGGTCGCCGTCGAAGTCGGCGTTGAAGCCCTTGCACACCAGGGGATGGAGCTTGATGGCGTTCCCCTCGACCAGCACCGGCTCGAATGCCTGGATGCCCATGCGGTGCAGCGTGGGGGCCCGGTTCAAGAGCACCGGATGGTTGCGGATCACCTCCTCGAGAATGTCCCACACCTCCTCGTCCTTGCGCTCCAGCATCTTCTTGGCGCTCTTGATCGTGTCGGCGTGCCCCAACTCCTTGAGCCGCCGGATGATGAACGGCTGGTACAGCTCCAGGGCGATTTTCTTGGGCAGGCCGCACATGTGCAGCCGCAGGGTCGGGCCGACGACGATGACGCTCCGCGCCGAGTAGTCGACCCGCTTGCCCAGCAGGTTCTCGCGAAACCGGCCCTGCTTCCCCTTGATCATGTCGGTCAGCGACTTCAGCGGCCGGTTGCTCGAGCCGAGCACGGGCCGCTTGCAGCGGTTGTTGTCGAACAGGGCGTCGACCGACTGCTGGAGCATCCGCTTCTCGTTCTTGATGATCACCTCCGGCGCGTTCAGGTCGACCAGCTTCTTGAGCCGGTTGTTCCGGTTGATGATCCGGCGGTAAAGGTCGTTCAGGTCGCTCGTGGCGAAGTTGCCGGAGTCCAACAGCACCAGGGGGCGCAAGTCGGGCGGGATTACGGGGATGACGTCGAGCACCATCCACTCGGGCCGGTTGTCGCTGTCGCGGATCGCCTCGACCAGCTTCAGCCGGTTGATCAGGTCCTTCTTCTTCTGCTTCGAGTTCGTCTCGGCCAGATCCTTGCGCAGGTTCTGGGAGAGCGTCACCAGGTCGAGATCCATCAAGAGCTTGCGGACCGCCTCGGCCCCCATGTCCGCCTTGAACGAAGCCTCGCCGAACTCCCCCCGGGCCTTGCGGTACTCCTCCTCCGTGAGGAGCTGCTGGTACTTCAGCGAAGTCGAGCCGGGCTCGGTGACCACGTAATCCTGAAAGTAGATGATCTTCTCGAGGCTGGTGGTCTTCATGCTCAACAGCGTGCCCAGGCGGCTGGGCATGGCCTTGAAGAACCAGATGTGGACCACGGGGGCGGCCAGCTCGATGTGCCCCATGCGCTTGCGGCGCACGCGGCTGTGCGTGATCTTCACCCCGCAGCGGTCGCAGATCATCCCCTTGTACTTCATGCCGCGGTACTTGCCGCAGGCGCATTCCCAGTCCTTCTCCGGGCCGAAGATCCGCTCGCAGAACAGGCCGTCCTTCTCCGGCCGGTACGTGCGGTAGTTGATCGTCTCCGGCTTCTTGACCTCGCCGAACGACCAGCTTCGGATATCGTGAGGCCGGGCCAGGCTGATCTTGACCGACGCGTAATCGTTGATCCGGTCATAAGAGGTTTCGCCAATGCTCACTGCGGGCACTCCTTATCCGGAAGGACTTCTGCTGTCTACTGCCTACTGCCGTTGCTAAGCCGCAAGCGGCAAGCGGCTACACGCGCCCTTTCTCCAACTGCATGTTCAGCGCCAGGCCGCGGATTTCGTTGGTCAGCACGTCGAAGCTGGCGGGGGTGCCGGCCTCGAGGGTGTTTTGGCCCTTGACCATCGACTCGTAGATCTTCGTGCGCCCCTCGACGTCGTCGCTCTTGACCGTCAGCAGCTCCTGGAGGATGTAGGCCGCCCCGTAGGCTTCCAGGGCCCAGACCTCCATCTCCCCGAAGCGCTGGCCGCCGAAGCGGGCCTTGCCGCCCAGCGGCTGCTGGGTGATTAGCGAGTAGGGGCCGGTGGAGCGGGCGTGGACCTTGTCGTCCACCAGGTGATGGAGCTTCATCATGTAGATGTAGCCCACGGTGACCTCCTGCTCGAAGGGCTCGCCGGTCCGGCCGTCGTAGAGCCTGATCTTGCCGTGGCGCGGCAGGCCGGCCTCGACCAGGCAGGCCCGAATGTCCTCCTCGCCCGCCCCGTTGAACACCGGGGTGATCGCCTGGAAGCCGAGCTTGGCTCCGGCCCAGCCGAGGTGCGTCTCGAGGATCTGGCCGACGTTCATGCGGCTGGGCACGCCGAGAGGATTGAGCAGGATCTGCACGGGGGTGCCGTCGGCCAGGAAGGGCATGTCCTCCTCGGGGAGGATCTTGGCGATCACGCCCTTGTTTCCGTGCCGGCCGGCCATCTTGTCGCCGACCGAGATCACCCGCTTGGCGGCGATGTACACCTTGACCATCTGGAGCACGCCGCTGCGGAGCTCGTCGCCGCGTTTCATCGAGTTGAGCCGGCGGTCGCAGGCATCGATCGCCGCTTCGACGGCCGGCCACAGCTCGCGGTAGATCTTCTCCACCTCGGCCTTGGCCTTGCGCTGGGTGCTGGGGATGTCGAGGACTTCGGTGCGGAACCGCCGGGCCTGCTCGGCGACGTAGCGGTGCTCCTGCCCTTCGACCAGCGGGTTGCCGTCCTCGTCGGTGAGCTTCTTCTTGAGGACCTCTTCGATCCTCTGGACCAAGTGGCCGAACGTCTCGGCGATCGCGGCGTTCCCCTCCACTTCGGCGTCCTTGAGCGTCTTCTCGAACTCCTTGCGCTCCTCCTCGGAGAGGCTCATGCGGCGTGAGAACTTCTGGGTGTTGATGACGATGCCCTCGATGCCGGAAGGGATCTCCAGGGAGTCGTTTTTGACGTCCTCGCCGGCCCGGCCGAAGATGGCGTGCAGCAGCTTCTCTTCCGGCGTGAGCTCGGTCTTCGACTTGGGCGAGACCTTGCCCACGAGGACGTCGCCCGGGCGGACGTAGGTACCCACCCGCACGATGCCGTTCTCGTCCAGGTTGCGCAGGGCCTTTTCGCTGACGTTGGGGATATCGCGGGTGAACTCTTCGCGGCCCAGCTTGGTCTCGCGGATCTCGGCGTCGAACTCCTCGATGTGGATCGAGGTGTAGACGTCGCCCTGCACGAGCGCCTCGCTGATGATGATGGCGTCCTCGAAGTTGAAGCCGTCCCAGGCCATGAACGCGGCCAGGACGTTTCGGCCCAGGGCCAGCTCGCCCTGGAACGTGCCCGCGCCGTCGGCCATCACCTGCCCCTTGTCGACTTTCTGCCCGACGTGGACGATGGGCTTCTGGTTCTGGCAGGTCCGCTCGTTGAGCCCGACGAATTTCCGCAGTTGGTAAACGTCGTCGCCAACGGCGATGCGCTGGGCGTCGACGTAGGAGACGACGCCCGCCGCGCGGGCACGGAGGATCATGCTCGAGTTTCGGGCGGCGTCTTTTTCCATGCCGGTGGCCACCAGGGGGGGCTCGGTGACCAACAGCGGCACCGCCTGCCGCTGCATGTTCGAGCCCATCAACGCCCGGTTGGCGTCGTCGTGCTCCAGGAAGGGGATCAATCCGGCCGACACGCCGACCATCTGGCTGGCGGCCACGTCCATGTACTGAATGTGGTCCGAGGGAACCAGTTGGAAGTCGCCGTGGTGCCGGGCCACGATGGTGTCGCCCACCAGCCGGTCGTGCTCGATCGGGGCATCGGCCGGGGCGAGGTAGGCCTCGTGCTCCTGGTCCGCGCGGAGCCACTCGATCTGGTCGGTGAGCTTCCCTTTCTTGACCACCTGGTACGGGGTGACCAGGAAGCCGTACTCGTCGACGCCGGCGTAGATGGCGAGGCTGGAGATCAGGCCGATGTTGGTGCCTTCGGGGGTCTCGATGGGGCAAATCCGCCCGTAGTGGGAGATGTGCACGTCGCGGACCTCGAACCCCGCCCGCTTCCGGTTCAACCCGCCGGGCCCCAGCGCCGAGAGGCGCCGCTCGTGGGTAAGCATCGACAGCGGGTTGGTCTGGTCGACGACCTGCGACAGCTCGCCGCGGCCGAAGAAGTACTCGATCGCCGCCGAGATGCTCTTGGGGTTGACGAGGCTGCGCGGGGTCATGTCCTCGATGTCCTTCAGGCTCATCCGCTCCTGGACGGTCCGGCGGAGCTTCAGGAAGCCCTTGCGCATCTCGTCGGAGGCCAGCTCGTCGATGGTCCGCAGGCGCCGGTTGCCCAAATGGTCGATGTCGTCGATTTCCGCGGAGGGGTCGTCGCTGCGGAGCTTCAAGAGGTACTTCATGGCGGCGATGAGGTCGTCGGAGCGGAGCGTCATTTCGTCTTCCGGGACGCTCAGCCCCAGCTTGCGGTTGATGCGGAATCGCCCCACCCGGCCCAGCCGGTACCGGTTCGTGTCGTAGAACTTCTCGTGGAACAGGGTCCTGGCCTTCTCCAACTGGGGGGGGTTGCCCGGCCGGAGCCGCTGGTAGATCCGCAAGAGGGCTTCCTCGTGGCTGGCGGTGGGATCGTCGGCCAGGGCGTTCAAGAGCAGGGGGTTCTTCTGATCGTGCATGACCTCGACGGCCTTCAGGCCGGAGGTGCAGATCTGCTCCGCGGCGTTCTTGGTGATCTTCTGTCCGCACTCGACGAGGATTTCGCCGGCGCGTGGGCTGTCGGGGGGGTAGACGACGTCGCTGACGGCCAGCTTCCCCTCGACCTTCGTGACGCTGCGGCCGTCGACGATGGTCTCGACGCTGGTGGCGTAGAAGGCCCGCAATAGCGCGCTGTTCTCGCTGTACCGCGAGTCCATCGCCCGCAGGAGCATCATCGCCGAGAACTTGCCGCTCTGGTCGATGCGGACGGTGAGGCTTTCCTTGCGGGTGACGTTGAGCTCGATCCAGCTACCCCGCTCGGGGATAACGCGGCAACTGTGCAACCGCCGGTCGGCGCCCTCCATCTCCGAGACGAAGTCGATGCCGGGGCTGCGGTGCAACTGGCTGACCACGACGCGCTCCGCCCCGTTGATGATGAACTCCCCCCCGCCGAGCATGATCGGGAGGTCGCCGAGAAAGACCTCCTCCTCGACCGGCTGCTGCTTGGTCAGCCGGAGGATGATCTTGAACGGCCGGCCGTAGGTGAGTCGCAACTGGCGGCACTCGTCCGGCTCGTAGCGCGGCTTGCCCAATTCGTACCGGACGTACTCCAGCCGGAGCGACTTGTCGTAGCTCTCGATGGGGAAGATCTCCCGCAGGACCGACTCCAGCCCCTTGTCCTCGCGCTGCTCGCAAGGGGTTTCGTACTGGACGAAGGACTCGTAGCTGCGGGTTTGGATCTGGGTCAGATCGGGGGTCGCATGGGGACGCCTGCGGCTGCCGAACTGCCGGAGTTCTCGGGGCTCAAGACGCCGTCGTGCGCTAGTGGCCATGGGGAGTCATCCTCTCGCTCGCAGCAGAGACAAGGGCAAGCCGGCCGTCGCCCACGGGGGACGCCGGCGCAAGCCCCGACCGCCAAGGCCGGTGCCCGCCCAACACAAGAGACTGGAAGGGTTTGCTGAGGTCACGCGGTTCTTGCCCGCACACGAAGCCCTGTTCCTTCGGTGAGAAGGGCTGCTTGGCACCGTAACGCGGCGGTACCGAACAAGTCCTACTTGATCGATACCGTGGCACCGGCTCCTTCGAGCTGGGCCTTGAGTTTCTCGGCATCCTCCTTGGAGACGCCTTCCTTGACCTTGGCGGGGACGCCCTCGACCAGGTCCTTGGCTTCCTTCAGGCCCAGTCCGGTCATCGCACGCACTTCCTTGATCACGGCGATCTTCTTGTCGCCGAAGCCTTCGAGGACCACGGTGAACTCGGTCTGGACCGGGGGGGCTTCGGCGGCAGCCGCCGGCCCGACCCCTTGCATCATGACCGCGCCGGCGGCGGCGGCCTTGATCCCGTGGACCTGCTCGAGGTAGTCGCTGAGCTCCTTGGCCTGCTTGAGGTTCAACTGGGAGATCGTGTCGCCCAGGTCCTTGGTCTGGGAAGAGTACTCACACACTGCTTGGTCGGTTGCCATCGCGGGATTCGTCCTTTCTGGTCTCTGACAGGCGTCGCGGCGTTCCCCTGGTGCGGGTCGCCGCCGGCGCCCAATCACTCACTTACTTACTCACTCACTTAACTCACCGTTAACGGTTTCCTGTTCGGTTTCGCCTAGCTGCTTGATCTGGCCGGCCAGGGTGCTCGCCGGGCCGATCAACTGGGCGGCCAGCGTGGCCCCGGGACCGAGGATCTGCGCCACCAGCAACCCGAGCTGCTCTTCACGGCTGGGCCACTTGCTGACCTCCTCGACCTTGCCGGCGGAGAGCCGCTCGCCGTCCATGAGCCCGCCCGTCGCCGCGAACGGCCTGAAACGCTTGTCCCTGCCGAGCCGAGTCACCTCCTTGGCCAGGGCCACGACGTCGCCGGCTCCCCAACACAGGGCCGCCGAGCCGATCATGCCATCGAACATGCCCGCCAGCGGCGTCCCCGCCATGGCCCGGGCAGCCAGGCTGTTCTTGACCACGAGGACCTGGATGTTCTTGCCGATCAGCTCCGTGCGCAGCCGGTTGGTCCGCTTGGCGTCCAAGCCGACCATGTTCACCAGAATCGCGTCGTGGACTCCGCGGAGCCGCTCGCGCACGTGCTCGGTAATCAGGTTTTTGACGTACTTGCTCATGCTGGTCTCGGTCCGATCTTGACGGCTGGCTCCTCGGCCTGCACCGCGAGCGATGCGTCCACCCCTAGGCGGCAATCCGCACGCTGGGACTCATCGTCGCGCTGATGACGATCCCCTTGACGTATTGGCCGCGCACCGCGGCCGGCTTCAGGGCCAAAATGTGATGGATGAACGCCTGAACGTTGTCGATCAGCTTCTGGGTATCGAAGCTCAGCTTCCCGACCAGCGCGTGGATAATGCCCCCCGCGTCGTTGCGGAACTCGACCTTGCCGGCCTTGTACTCGCGGACCGTCCGGCCGACGTCGGGAGTGACGGTGCCGGCCCGGGGCGACGGCATCAACCCCCTCGGACCAAGGATCTTCCCCAAAGGCCCCACCACGCCCATCATGTCGGGCGCGGCAATGCACACGTCGAAGTCCGTCCAACCCCCCTTGATCTTCTCGGCCATCTCCGCTCCGCCGATCTCCTCCGCGCCGGCGTCGCGGGCCTCGTCCACCTTGTCTCCCTTGGCAAACACGATGACCCGCAGACTCTTGCCGATCCCGTGCGGCAGGACGATCGAGCCGCGGACCAACTGGTCCGCCTGCTTCGGATCGATCCCCAGGCGGATCGCAATCTCCACGGTCTGATCGAACTTCGTGTTGTTGAACGATTTCAGGATGCCCACGGCCTGCTCCACGCTCTGGGGAGTCTTCCCGGGCACCTTCGCGGCCAGCGACCGCATCCGCTTCGATGGTTGGCTCATAGGTTATCAGCTTTCAGCTATCTTCAGTCCACGACGTCCAGGCCCATGCTCCGGGCAGTCCCTTCGATGATCCGGCGGGCATGCTCCAGATCGCGGGCGTTCAGGTCGGCCAGTTTCCTCTTGACGATCTCGTCGACCTGGGCTCGCGTCACCTTCCCGACCTTCTCCTTCGGCGTGACGCCCGAGCCCTTGGCGATTCCCGCCGCCTGCTTCAACAGGTCGACCGCCGCCGGGCTCTTCGTCTCCAGCTCGAAACTGCGGTCGTTGTAGACCCGCACCACGACCGGCACGCGGAGCCCCAGGTGCTCCCGGGTCCGCTCGTTGAACTGTTGGACGAACTGCCCGAGATTGATTCCGAACTTGCCGAGCGAGGTCCCCACCGGCGGCGCCGGCGTGGCCTGCCCGCCCGGCACGTGAAACCTCGCTTCTCCCACCAAGTGCTTCGCCATCCGTCACCCCGCTTGTTACACCGCCTCGATCTGCCAGTACTCGATGTCCACGGGCGTGCTCCGCCCGAAGATGTTGATCAGCACGGTGACCCGTCCGTTGGTCTCGTCGATGCTCGCTACGTCCCCCTCGAAGTTCTCGAAGGTCCCCTCCTTGATCTTCACGTGGTCGCCCACGCTGAAGTTGATCTTCAGCTTGGGGGCCTCGTCGGCCTTCTCCTCTTGTTTGGCCAGAATGGACGCCACCTCCCGGGCGTGCAACGGCGTGGGATGCCCGGCCGCGCCGGTGAAATCCCCGATGCCCGGCGTCTCCCGCACCAGGAACCACGTGTCCTCGTTGATCTCCATCTGGACCACCAGGTAGCCCGGATACACCTTCCGCTTGAACACCCTTCGCTTCCCGGCCTTGAATTCCGTGACCTTCTCCGTGGGGACGATGATCTCCCCGAAGAACTGGTCCAGCCCCGCAATCGCAATCCGCCGCCGCAACCCCTCCCGGATACTCTCCTCTCGGTTGCTCTGGACCTTGAGGATGTACCAGTCCATCTTCTCCGACTTGGGCAGCGGCTCTTGCGGCGCTAAAGCGACCTCTTCGACGGGCTGAGCCTTCTCGGGCTTCTCCGCAGGGGCGGCCTTGACGGCGGCTGGCTTGACGGCGGCTGGCTTGACGGCGGCTGGCTTGACGGCGGCTGGCTCGACGGCGGCTGGCTCGACGGCGGCTGGCTCGGGTGGCGGCTCGGCCTGAATGGCCTGGTCGAGATCACCCCCTTGCAGCGCCTCGGGCGGCAGGCAGGGGCCGGCCGGCGCCTGCCACGTCTCGGGGCCGCGTCCGTCGCCGAGACCAGGCGTGCCCTCGGCTTGTCCGACACCGGGATCGACGACACCCGGATTGGGGGCCTTGTCGAGGTCATGGATCGGGTTGTTCGGATCGCTCGACACGAGTGTCTTCCCCTCTTGAATCACCCCTGCTGCGCCACCACAAGGCCCCTCAGGCTGGGCGGGCGGCCCCCGGCCTGAAACGAGAGCAGCCTAGAGAATCCCCAGTCTCCAGAACACCCAGAACCAGACCGCATCGTACACCGCCAGGATGACGGCCAAGACGATAATGCACACCAGCACCACAAGCGAGCTGCGGAACAACTCGGCGCGGGTGGGCCACGAAACCTTGTTCATTTCCGCTTCCACGGCAATGAGGAAATCGGCGAAGCGGGGGAAGTTGATCAAGCGGTAGGCGACCCAGAAAGACAAAAGCGTCATCACCGAGCAGAACGAGCCGAGGACGACCGTCCAGGCGTCGCCCGCGGCGAGCCACGCCAGAAACCTGGGAGGCTGCACCATGAACTGGCTCAGACGCCAGAAACCGAGACCCGCTCCGGCGGCAAGTGTGCCCCACGTCACCTGCCGGGTGATGCGACCCTGGTTCCATTTGTACAGGCTGACCTGGAATAGCTCCCGGAAAAAGCTCTTCACCGCGTGTCTCTTCGCATTGCTTCTCGGTTGAGTTTTCAGGGGCCGCAGGCGCCGGCGACGGCCGGCGCCCCAGCCAACGTCTCGATGAAGGCAGGGGCGGGGGGACTCGAACTCCCAACCCCCGGTTTTGGAGACCGGTGCTCTACCACTTGAGCTACACCCCTAAGGCCCGGGACCGCGCCTTGCCCACCGGCCGGGTCGCCGGCTCGTGCCGTCGGTGCCAGTGCCGAGCGGCGGGGCAACGGCCGTCCGGACGGAACTTACTGGATGACCTTGGTCACCACGCCGGAGCCCACGGTGCGGCCCCCTTCACGGATCGCAAAACGCACGTTCTCGCCCATGGCGATCGGCGAGATCAGCTCGACGCCCAGCTTCACGTTGTCGCCGGGCATGCACATTTCCGCCCCGCCCAGCAGGCTGAGTGAGCCCGTGACGTCGGTGGTGCGGAAGTAGAACTGCGGGCGGTAGCCGCTGAAGAACGGCGTGTGCCGCCCGCCTTCCTCCTTCGACAGCACGTAGACCTCGGCCTCGAACTTGGTGTGGGGCGTGATCGAGCCGGGCTTGGCCAACACCTGCCCACGCTGGATGTCGTCACGCTTGACCCCGCGCAACAGGCAGCCGACGTTGTCTCCGGCTCGCCCTTCGTCCAGGGTCTTGTTGAACATCTCCACGCCCGTGCAGATCGTCTTCCACGGCTTCTCGTTCAGCCCGACGATCTCCACCTCCTCGCCCACGCGGACCAGGCCCTGCTCGATCCGGCCGGTGGCCACGGTGCCGCGACCCTCGATGTGGAACACGTCTTCCACGGCCATGAGGAACGGCTTGTCAATGATGCGGACCGGCTCGGGGATGTAGCTGTCGATGGCGTCGAGCAGCTCCTGGATGCACTTCGTGGTCACCGGATCGTCGGGCTTGTTGTAGGCGGAGAGCGAATCGCCCCGAACGATCGGGATCTGGTCCTGCGGAAACTTGTACTTCCTCAGCTCCGCCTTCACGTGCTCCGGGTCGCTCTGCTGTGGCGGGCGGCCCGGGAAGCCGTAGCCGGCCAGCATGTCACGCAACTCCAGTTCGACGATTTCCAGGAGTTCCTCATAGTCCGTTTCGTCCTTAGCGGCATCGTGGACTATGTCAATCTTGTTGAGAAACACGACCAAGCGGGGCACGTTCACTTGGCGAGCCAAGAGGACGTGTTCCTTGGTCTGCGGCATGGGGCCGTCCGCAGCCGAAACCACGAGGATCGCCCCGTCCATCTGGGCCGCACCGGTGATCATGTTCTTGATGAAATCCGCGTGCCCGGGGCAGTCGATGTGGGCATAGTGGCGATTGGCCGTCTCGTACTCGACGTGGGCCACCGCGATCGTCACGGTCTTCGTGGCGTCGCGCACCGTGCCGCCCTTGGCAATGTCGCCGTAGCTCTTGAACTTCGCCATCCCCTTACGCGACTGGGCCGCAAGAATCGCTCCGGTCAGCGTGGTCTTGCCGTGGTCAATGTGGCCAATCGTGCCCACATTGACGTGGGGCTTCGTCCGCACAAATACGTCCTTGGCCATTCTATCTCCCTGCGATGAATCAAGCGGGTAAGTTGGTTTGAAGTAAGGTAGAACCTTAACGTGCTTCCGCGTGGACTCGTCTGCCAAAAAAGCTGCTGATGGGACTCGGACCCATGACCTCGTCCTTACCAAGGACGCGCTCTACCGGCTGAGCTACAGCAGCCAAGCTCTTCTCGTGCCTCCGTCGCCCCACGCCGCTGTATCGATCCGGCCGTCGCGTCCGCCTTCGACAAGCGGGTGAAGGGAGTCGAACCCTCGTCGATAGCTTGGAAGGCTACCGCTCTACCGTTGAGCTACACCCGCATCGACTTGTCGGACAATGGAGTCCTCGCCTAATTGCTCCTAATGGGGGGTGAAGGATTCGAACCTTCGAAGGTATAAACCATCAGATTTACAGTCTGACCCCTTTGGCCACTCGGGAAACCCCCCTGTCTGACCCACAAGACCTCCCGATCCCTGTGCGCTTTGCCACCCGCCAGCGCGACAAACCACCCAGCCTAACCGGACCGACCAGGATAAATCAAGGGGTTTCCGTTACGAGCTAGCGGAGGGACTCGAACCCACAGCCTGCTGATTACAAATCAGCCGCTCTGCCAATTGAGCTACGCTAGCCAGCCCGGCATGCGAACCATTTAATATATCCGACAGCGCATCCCGTGCAAGGCGGCTCAGAAGAAAAAACAACCCCGCCGACTCCCCACCAGAGAGTGCGAGAGCCTAGGCTTGTGTGGTTGTCCCGGAGACCCCACTTTAGGACTGTTCCCGACCACAGAACCCGGCGTGGGCCCCAGGAATACCACTTTCGAGTACTTCGATAGACCCACTATGTGGGCATTCTACCCAATTCCGGGGGACTCTATCCTCTCCTCCTGGGCCGCCTTGCGGAGTTTGCTCAAGGCGCGGGCCTCGATCTGGCGGACCCGCTCCTTGGTCACGCCCATCACGGCCCCCACTTCTTTGAGGGTCAGCGGCTCCTGACCCCGCTTCAAACCGAAGCGGCTCATGATGATCTTCTGTTCCCGCTCGTCGAGCCGTTCGAGGATCTTCTCGACCTGGGCCTCCCTCTGCATCTGGGACGATTCCTGCTCGTACTGGTCGGTTCGCGCGTCTTCGGCGGTGCCGAACATCTCGGCGAGGCTCGTGCGGAAGCGGTCCCGGTGACGGTGCTCGTCGGGGATCGTCCGGGCGTAGTTCTTCATGATGGCCCAACTGGCGTAGGTGCTGAACTTGTTGCCCCGGGCGAAATCGAACTTCTCGACGGCGCGGATCAGCGAGATGTTGCCGTCGCTGACCAGCTCGAAGAAGTTCTCGACCGGGCCCACGTGCCGCTTGGCGATCGAGACCACCAGGCGCAGGTTGGCCGAGATGATCTCGTTCTTGGTGGCCACCGACTCGTCGTAGAGCTTCTCAATCTGGTCCATCAGGCCGCTCTTCGGTCGCGCCGGATCGAGGTCCGCGCGCAGCCGGCTGGCCTTGTACTTCAAGTAGTTCATCTTGCGAAACAGATGGACTTCCTGCTCCCTCGTCAGAAGGGGCACCTCGTAGAGGCTGGCGAGGTACGGCGGCAGTCCCGCCGGAAACCGCGTCTTCTTCGGCGTCGGCTCGTGGCTCGCCGGCACCGGCCCGAGCCATTCGCGCTCCTGCTTCTCGCCCCAGGCCCTCTCGAACTGCGGGTTCGGAATGTGGTCCAACGGCAGCTCCATGATCCGCCTGGCCCGCATCTCGGCAATGATCCGATAGATGCTCGTCTTGGTGCGGCAGAAGCGCTGCGAGAGCAGCTCCACCGGCTCCCCGCGGCGGTACTGCTGGTAGATTCTCTTGCGCGTCTCCTCCCGCAACGGCCCGGAGTGATCGGGGAAAACGGCCAGGTCGGGGTGGTCCCGATCGAACTGCTTCAGCGTGTACCGGATGGTCTCGACGCTCCTTCCGCTGAATCGCGAAAGGCGCCGGGTGACCTCGGACGGGCACCCCCCCGCCAGGGCCAGCCTCCGCGCCCGGTCGATGATCCCCGATCGCTCCTCGGGACTCAACTGGCTGAACTGTGCCCCCCGGCGGACCCGATCCCGGTTCCGCTCGATGAACCGGTCCACGGAACTCTTCAGAAACCCCACCCGCTTGCGCCCGGCAAACAGAAAACGCCGGCTGACCAGCCCCTGTCGCCGCCAGCGAGAAATCGTCTTGGTGGAAACCCGAAGGCGCCGGCTCAGCTCGTCCACCGTGAGCACCGGCTCGCCGGCGCCCTCCGCCGGCAGGTTCGCCGCATCCGAGAGATCCTCGACGAACAGCCGCAGATCGTGCGTGGCCTCTCGCCCCGCGATCTTCATGCCCGGATAAGAGTCCGGGCGGAACCTGGTGATCCGGTGGCACAGGTACTCGTACGTGTAGCTTGCACCGGGCTCGAGCTCCTCCAACAGCTTCTCGGCCAGGTTGACCTGCTCCAGCTTCTTCTCGCGCGGCGCGAAACGCACCTGCTGGTCGCGAAGCTCGCGAAGCACGGGATTCAGGTAGCCGGTGTGCATCGGACTCCTCCTCGGGCTCCCAGACCCACGGAACTCCCTGCGATCGTTCCGCCCGAAGGACCTGAGAACTGCGTCACACGATCAGCCGTCTTGGCGTCGTCCGAAAGCCTGGACCCAACTGTCTTGTTCACAGAGGATATTATGACAACAACGCTTGTCATAATCCAGCCGCCCCTAGCCGTCCCTGTCCGCCTTTCATCCTGGCAATGACACCCCCCCGGATGACCCCCCAATATGGCTATATCCTGATACATCTCTCTGGGGAAATGAAGGCCCGCTCCCTGTCCTTCTACGTACTAAGAGTCTGGTTGGCTCTGGCAGGGTTCGCCCTGCCCGCAAACCTCGAAGCACAAACCATACCAAAGTTTCCTGATTCAGTAGTGTGTCTTGCCGGGGCTAATCTGACCGAGCGGAAATCGTCCTAGTCACGGCGAATCAATTCCTCCTAAACTACGCATGCACCCCATCTTGCTCGCGATCGCCACGATGGGCCTTTCTCTTCAACTTGACCTTTGGGCTCGGTCGATCTAGCGACTGCGCCGTTCGTGACGGCCGCTGGTCAAAAAACGGGCAGTCCGGACCGTTCTTCGACAGTCTGTTTCACTGATCTGGTCCAGCAAAGGCAGGTTTCGCGCCATGAGACCAACCTGGCTTCTGTGGCCTGTTGTCCTTGTCCTCGTGTGTGGTGGCCTCGGCCTGGGCGGCGACGAAGCCCCCCCGCAGAAGGTTCTTCTTCTCGCCAAACGGGCGGCCGAGGCCGTCGATCAGGTGGAGGCGACGCTGGAAGTGACCGGGCACCTCAAGGTGGCAGACGCCGCAGATCCGGGCGGCGGCAAGGCAACGCCCCTGAAGATGGGCGCGGTGGCGACCCTGAGCTATGCCGAGAAATGGCTCTCGGTGTCCAAGTCGGGCACGGGGCCGCTGCGCTCGGTGCGCTACTATGACAAGGCCACGGCAGCGATCCGGGTGGGCGACGAGGAGTTCAAGCCCACGCTGCGCGGCGAGCGACGCCTGATCGCCGTGGAGATCGCCCTGCCGAAAATCACGTCGTTCAGTCCGCGGGGCTCGCTGACCCGGGAGGAGCTGGACCTGGTCGACGTGCTGGGCAACAGCCTGCTGTTGGACCGGCTCCTGCCGGAGAAGCCGGTGGCCGCGGGAGAGAGCTGGAAGCACCCCGAGGCGGTGATCGCGGCCTTGTGCGGGCTGGACAAGGTAACCCAAAGCGACGCCACCAGCGTGCTGACGGAAACCACCGAGGCCGGCGCGAAGATCGAGATGACCGGCCGGGTGGAGGGGGTGGCCGGCGGGCTGGCGACGCAGATCGAGTTGAAGGCGAAGTATCGTTTCAACGTCCAGGCCGGCCGGATCGACTGGTTTGGGCTGTTGGTCAAAGAAGACCGCAAACCCGGCCCGGTGGGCCCGGGGCTGGACGTGGTCGCCAGGCTCCAGATGAAGATCGCGCCCCGGCAGGCCGTGGCCGAGCTGGCCCAGGAGGCGCTGGCGAAGGTGACGCTGGAGCCCACCGAGGAGCTGCGTCGGGTGGAGTGCCGATCGCCCGGCGGGGTTTGGCAGTTGGACCACGATCGCCGCTGGGTGGTGGTCAACGAGCTCGAGGAGAGCACCGTGTTGCGGATGGTCGACAAGGGCGATTACCTGGCGCAGTGCAACGTCGTTGCGGCCCGTCAGGCGGCGCCCCAACAGCCCCCCTCCTTGAGCGACTTCCAGGACGAGATCCGATCGGTGCTCGGCAAGAACTTCGGGCAGTTCGTGCGCGCCGAGGAGTTCTCGGGCGAGAACGAGGAGCAGATCTATCGGGTGGAGGCCGACGGGGAGGTCTCCGAGGTGCCGATCCGCTGGATCTACTACCGGATCGCCGATCGGCAAGGACGCCGGGTGGTGGTGGCGTTCACGGTCAAGGAGGACCTGATCGAGCGGTTCGAGGAATACGACAAGGACGTGATCCACGGGCTGAGCTTCCTCCAGCCCAAGGTCGCCGCAGCCAAGGCCGAGGGCCAGCGGGGCGGAGCCGGCAGGTAGCCCGCTTCTCTCACCGCCGCAGGACGGATTGCCAGTATTCGTCCCCAGGGCCCGAGAGAGAATAGGTGGTTCATCTGGGAATCCCGCGGTCTGGGGCGGAGCGCCAGCAAGCTGCTAACTAACCCCGGAATTCCTGGATAAACCAAAAAAAACGCTGCCGCTTTCCCCGAAGGGAAGCGGCAGCGGTGAAATCAAACCTCCCGTCGCATTGCGACCGGATGCGTCGCTGCGAGAAGAGCGAGGGTCGGGCGTGCTATGGCACCAGCCGTTGGTGACCCCGGCTCACGCTAATGGGTTGGCACCTCCGTCGGAATAACAGTACGGGAGGCTCGATGTCTGGTTGCTCGGTCACTGGAACCAATATCGGCAAACCGTCGGGCGGGGCTGCGGGCGAAATTCCGCAGTTTCGCCCTCGGCTGGCTGTCCCCGTCCGGGCGAAATCGCCTTCCGAATCAATTATAGCCTATCGTGGCCCGAGGAACAGCCGGATTCCTACTTCTTTTCCACGAGCCAGACGTTGCGGTACTCGACCTTGTTGCCGTGGGCCTGGAGGTGGATGGGCCGGGGACCGGGCCCCTCGGGCGCGCGGCCGGGGGTTCCCCGCGGCAGCTCGAGGTTGTCGTGGATCAGCACCCCGTTGTGCCGGATGGTGAGCCGGGCATTCTTGATCTTGGCACCGGCGGCGTCGTACTTCGGCGCGGTGACGTCGACGTCGAAGGTCTGCCAGACCAAAGGCGGCAGGCACATGTTCACGTCCGGGGCCTTGATGCTGTACAGTCCGCCGCACTCGTTGTTCTCGCCCGTCAGGCCGAAGGAGTCGAGCACCTGGATCTCGTAGCAGTCGTGGGGGTAGACGCCGCTGTTGGAGCGTCCCTGGCCGCGGGCGTGGGGCATGTACGACAACCGGAACTCCAGGTGGAGCGTGTAGTCCTCGAATTTCTTCCTGGTGACGGTTCCGCCCATGAGGCTCTTGTCCTTGGCCAGCACGCCGCCTTCGAACTCGCCGGTGCCGGTGCCGTCGAACAGGACCACGGCCCCTTGCGGCGGCTTGGCCTGGAGGGTGGGGCTCTTGCGCTCGACGCGTTTCAGCTCGGCCCTTCCTTTCCCCATCGAGAGGGTTATCACCCCGTCGACGATCTTACCGCCGGCGTTCTTGCCGGTCAGGGCGACCGCGTCGTCTTCCAGCTTGTCCACGCCCAGGACGCGAATGCCCTTGCCGCGAGAGCCGTCGATCTTGATGCGGTTGTTGCCCCGCTTCCAGCCCGCGCCCGGCAGGCCGCCCTCCAGCAGATAGACGTCGAACGTCCCGTCCCCCAGGGCGACCACCTGGGCGCCCAAGGCGCCCAAAACCTTCTTGTTGTCGCCCCCCAGCCAACTGCCGAGGTATTCCCCCTGGATGAGAAAATCGGGATCGGCCCTGGCCGCCTGCGGATCGACGATCTCTTCGGCCGCCCGGCAGCAGGGGGCAGTCGCCGCGAAGGCCCCCACGAGGAGTCCCAAAACGCCGAGGAAGGTCGCCGTTCGTCTCATCGCTGCGTCTCCGAAAGCAAGGAGGGTGAGGTGGATGTCAGGGAGCGTGCCATTATAGTTGCCCTGGCCGCCTGCGTCCACGCGACGGGTGTTCACCGGCCACGAGACGCCTTATGATGCAGGGGCGTGTCGGGCGGACCGCCCCCGGGGCACACCCCATCGGCGCCCGCGCGTCGGACATCGAGTACCTCAGTCGAGTGACCCATGTGTGGCATCACCGGAGGGGTTTGGACCAGCCCGGACAAGGCGATCGATGAGCCCACCCTCCGCAGGATGGTGGGCGTGCTGGCCCATCGTGGCCCGGACGGGGAGGGGGTCTATCGCGCCGACCTGCGGCATCTGCCTGGCCGGAGCGTGCCTTGCGGCGCGGCCTTGGGGCATCGTCGCCTGGCGATCATCGACCTGGCCCGGGGCAACCAGCCCATGTCCAATGAGGACGGCACCTTGTGGCTCGTCTTCAACGGGGAGATCTACAACTTCCGCGAGCTGCGGCGGCGGCTGGAAGGCTCGGGCCACCGCTTCCAGAGCCAAAGCGACACGGAAACCATCCTCCACCTCTATGAAGACGAAGGGCTGAGCTTCCTCGACCATCTCAACGGCATGTTTGCCCTGGCGCTTTGGGACGCCGAGCGCCAATGGCTCGTGCTGGCCCGCGACCGACTCGGCGAAAAACCGTTGGTCTACCGGCTGGAGCCGGGGCGCCTGCTGTTTGCCAGCGAATTGAAGAGCCTGCTGGAGGTCCCGGGGGTGCCTCGCGAGCTTGACCCGCAGGCCCTGGATGCCTACCTGACCTACAAGTACGTGCCCCATCCTGGGACGATCTTCCGCGGGATACGCAAGCTCCCGCCGGCCCATGCTGCGGTGTATCGCGACGGTAAGCTCGAGGTGTGGCGCTACTGGAACCCCGACTTTCGTGCCGAGGTCGACCGGCCCGCGGCCGACTACGCCGAGGAACTCCGCGAGCTGCTCACCTCCTCGGTGCGGATGCGGCTGGAGAGCGATGTCCCGCTGGGGGCCTTCCTCTCGGGGGGGATCGATTCGACGATCATCGTCGGCCTGATGCAGAAACTCAGCCACGAGCCCGTGCGGACGTTCACCATCGGCTTTCCAGTGCCGGAGTACGATGAAACCGGCTACGCGCGCATGGCTGCCGAGCGGTTTGGCACCATCCACCAGGAGTTTCGGGTCGAGCCGGATGCGGTCGAGGTCCTCCCGCAATTGGTTTATCACTATGATGAGCCGTTTGCCGACAATTCTGCGGTCCCCACGTGGTATCTGTCTCAGGTAACGCGGAAGCACGTGACCGTGGCCCTGACGGGGGATGGGGGGGATGAGCTGTTTGCGGGCTATCCCCGCTATCAGGCGGCGTGGCTGGCCAACTGGTTCGATCGCTGGCCCGCGCTGGTCCGCCGGGTGTTGGCCGGCCGGTACTGGCAGCGGCTCCCGGCCAGTCCGAGGCAGAAATCGCTGCGCCGCCGGTTTAAGCGGTTTGTCGAGGTGTTGGGCGAGCCCCCGGTGCGGAGGTATTTGGAGTGGGTTGCGGTGTTCACGGAGAGCCGCCGGGCGGAACTCTATAGCGATGCCTTCCTGGAGAGGCTGCCCGACGTGGACCCGCTGGAGTTCCTCTCCGCCGAGTGGGGTCGGAGCGCAGGCCGGGACCCGGTGACGTCCTTCAGCCTCCTCGACCTGACGACCTACCTCCCCTGCGATCTGATGACCAAGGTGGACATCGCGTCGATGGCTCATGGCCTGGAGACTCGGCCACCGCTGTTGGACCACCGGGTGGTGGAGTTGGCGGCCGGCATGCCGCTGCGTCACAAGTTTCGCTTCGGGTGGGGCAAGCGGATCTGGGGCAAGCGGATCCTCGTCGAGGCGTTTGCCGACCTGCTCCCCAAGGCGATCCGGAAGCGAGGCAAAATGGGGTTCGGGGTTCCGATGGACCACTGGTTCCGGGGCCCCTTGGCCGAGTTTGCCCGAGCGATCTTGTTGGACCCGCGGACCACGGGCCGGGGCTGGTTCCGCCCGGAGGTGGTCCAGGAGCTGGTCGAGACGCACCTTTCGGGGCGGTTCGACCACAGTTACCGTCTATGGTCCCTGCTGGTGCTGGAGTTGTGGCAACGGCGTTGGATCGATTGACGCGCCCGGGCCCCGCACCGGAGGCGCGTAGGATGTTGGGTGGCACTGGCTGCTTGTCAGCCGGTGCTTTGGCAATCGCCCGGGACACGATACAATGGGACGCATGGAGAGTCCGCCCAGCCGTCGCAGAAGGGAGTCGACATGAAGGAGCACTTGATCACGGTTATCCTGGCCGGCGGCAAGGGATCGCGGATGGACCCGCTGACGCGAGATCGGGCCAAGCCGGCCGTGCCCTTCGGGGGCGCCTACCGCATCATCGACTTCACCCTGTCGAATTGTCTCAACAGCGGGATGCGCAGGCTGTTGGTGCTCACCCAGTACAAGGCGATGAGTCTGGATCGGCACATCAGCATGGGGTGGCAGCGGTACTTCTGCCGGGAGTTGGGGGAGTTTGCGGACGTCGTTCCCCCCCAACAGCGAATCGACGCGAGCTGGTACCAGGGCACCGCCGACGCGGTCTATCAAAACATCTACACCATCGAGAAGGAATCGCCGAAGCACGTGCTCATTCTTGCCGGGGACCACATCTACAAGATGGACTACGGGCGGATGCTCGATTACCACCTCCAGACCGGGGCGGACGCGACGATCGGGGTCTTGTGCAGCTGGCGGGAAGAAGCCGCCGGGCAGTTCGGCGTGATGGAGGTCGACTGCAACCACCGGGTGATCGGGTTCCAGGAGAAGCCGGCGGACCCGAAGGCCATTCCCGGCGACCCCGACCACTGCCTCGCCTCGATGGGGATCTACCTGTTCACCGCCCCCTTCCTGTTCGAGCAGCTCTGCCAGGATGCGACCCGGCGCGACAGCCGGCACGATTTCGGCAACGACGTCATCCCGGCGATCATCGAGGGCAACCGGGTCTTCGCCTACCGGTTCCGCGACGAGAACCGCAAGGGCGACAACTACTGGCGGGACGTGGGAACGCTGGACGCCTACTTCGACACGAACATGGACCTGATCTCGGTCGATCCCGAGCTGAACATGTACGACGACAACTGGCCGATCCGCACGTACCAGCCCAACTTTCCCCCACCCAAGTTCGTCTTCGCCGATCCGGATCGCCGCGGCTACGCCCTGG